>OGXN01000424.1_pt1 | contig 54960 bp, 46 predicted proteins | sample 1576281 | NCBI WGS metagenome assembly OGXN01 (sample SAMEA3541494, study PRJEB24748) | human gut metagenome | biome: human gut; feature: human-associated habitat; material: faeces | place: China | collected 2012
AGCCGGGCGAGGGACAGGCTGCGTGCAGGGCGGACGTGGAAATGATACGGGCTCCCCCCACACATATTTTTTTGATTGTTATGCACAAAAGGCTGTCCTAATATCCCATTTTGTGGTACACTTTTACCATACCAAATAACCAAACAGGGGGAATCACTTATGGCAAAAGAAATGATCGCAATGCTTCTTGCCGGCGGCCAGGGCTCCCGACTATACGCCCTGACCCAAAAATTGGCAAAACCTGCTGTCCCTTTTGGCGGAAAATACCGTATTATCGATTTTCCGCTGTCCAACTGCGTTAATTCCGGTATCGATACCGTAGGGATTTTAACGCAGTATCAGCCAATGGTACTCAACGAATACATCGGAAACGGACAGCCCTGGGACCTTGACCGCCTTCATGGAGGGGTACATGTCCTGCCGCCCTATCAGAAGGCCTCCGGCTCCGACTGGTATAAGGGCACAGCCAATGCTATCTATCAGAACATCCCGTTTATCGAACGCTACGATCCGGAATATGTCATCATTCTTTCCGGGGATCAGATCTGTAAGCAGGATTACAGTGATTTTCTGCGTTTTCACAAGGAAAAGGGTGCCGAATTCAGTGTAGCCGTAATGGAAGTCCCCTGGGAGGAAGCCTCCCGTTTCGGCCTCATGGTTGCTGATGAAAACGACAAAATCACCGAGTTCCAGGAAAAACCCAAAAAACCGAAATCCAATCTGGCCTCCATGGGAATTTACATTTTCAATTGGGATGTGCTCAAAAAATATCTGATGGAGGATGAAGCGGATCCTGATTCTGAAAACGACTTCGGCAATAATATCATTCCCAGCCTGCTGAGGGACGGACGGGAAATGTACGCCTACCACTTCAGCGGTTACTGGAAGGATGTGGGAACAATCGCTTCTCTCTGGGAAGCCAACATGGAAGTGCTGGATCCGGAGCACAGCGGAATTAATCTTTTTGATGACAACTGGAAAATATACAGCCGGAACAGCGGTATGACCGGCCATAAGATAGCCTCCGGAGCCATTGTTGAGAACTCCATGATCACGGACGGCTGCCGTATCGGCGGACATGTAAAGCATTCGGTTCTGTTTGCCGGCGTTATCGTTGAGCCGGGAGCCAAAGTGGAGGACGCCGTAGTTATGGGCGGGACCGTCATCAAGGCCGGTGCGGTTGTGGAGCACTGCATCATTGCGGAAAATGTGGTAATCGGTGAAAATGCAGTTGTGGGAGCCATGCCTGAAGGTGATTCTGCCGGAGTGGCAACCGTAGGATCCGGGGTATATATCGGCGCCGGGGCAAAAATCGGCCCTGATGCCATGATCGAACAAAATGTAAAGGATGGTGAAGAAGAATGGTAAATTCTAACGCAAATGCACTGGGAATCATTTTCCCCAACGGCTATGATTCACTGGTACCCGAACTGGTTGCAGAGCGCCTGATGGCTTCCATTCCCTTTGCGGGACGTTACCGGATGGTGGATTTTGTTTTATCCAGCATGGTGAACTGCGGTATCGACAATGTTTCCGTTATTGTACGGAAAAATTACCATTCCCTCATGGATCATCTGGGTTCCGGGCGTGCATGGGATTTAACCCGCAAAAACGGCGGCCTGAATATCGTCCCTCCCTTTGCGGAAAAAACGGTAAAGGTTTATAACGGCCGTGTGGAGGCTCTCGCAAGCATTCTGGATTTTCTGAAGGATCAGAAGGAAAAATATGTCATTATGTCAGAGGCCAATATCGCTGCTAATTTCGATTTCAAGGCGATGCTGAATGCCCATATTGAAAGCGGTGCCGATCTGACTCTGGCCTATGCGCAGGAAGAAATTCCAAAGGGACTGATTAAGCCCTTTGATATCAATAAGGATTTGTATTATACGCTGGATATTGAAGACGGACGGGTAAAAGAAATCCAGATCAACCCGGAAACGCCCGGAGTCCAGAATCTGTCCATGAACATTTATATTATGGACAGGGAGCTTCTGATCAGCCAGGTCAGTGCTGCCTTCGTCAGAGGCCATGTCTATTTCGAACGGGATATTGTGGCTCCTCAGCTGGATAAGCTGAATGTGCAGGCGTATAAATTCACCGGTTATCTGGCCCGGATCAGCAGTATGAAGAGCTATTTTGATGAAAACATGAAGCTTCTGGAGGACGAAAATCTGGATGCCCTCTTCGGAAGCAACCATATTTATACCAAAATCCGTGACGACAATCCCACCCGCTATATGGAAGGAGCCAGGGCCGACAATATTATGGCGGCTGACGGCTGTATTATCGAAGGGGAAGTGGAAAACAGCATCCTTTTCCGAGGGGTCAAAGTAGGAAGGGGCGCCAAGGTGAAAAACTGTGTGCTGATGCAGGATACTGTGATCGAACCCGGAGCGGAGCTGGAATATATCATATCCGATAAGGATGTGACCATCACTGCCGATAAGAAACTTAAAGGTACGGACAGTTTCCCTGTTTATGTAGCGAAATACCAGGTAGTTTAATATGACGCCGGCCGGAAGCTATCCAGCTTCCGGTCAGTCTCATCCGGTAATAAACTTATTGACCTTTGTATTCCTGGCCTGCGGATTCTGCAGATAAATCTGCTTTTCTATCCGTTTGAAGGCCTGTTCATAAGATAATTTTCCGGCCTTGCGGAAAACGGTGGATGACCAGCCATATTCTTCCCCGCTGCGGGAACGCTTCCTTGCCCGCCCGCATATGGAAATATAGAAATCCATCTGCAGCTGCGTAAGGGCTTTGTCAAAGCCTGACTTATCTTCTCCCGAAAAACCGCCGTACTGCTTCAGCAAATGAACCGGAAGCTCTTTTTCCTCACTGAGGATATCATAAATCCGCTTTGCCATGAGTGTGACATTGCCTTCTTCATATTCCTCCTGAAGTTCTTTTTTCCCCCGCCGCACCGCCAGAAAATAGGGGTACCATTCCTTTGTAATATAGCCGCTTTTACGGAAAAACAGTTTCCCGTAAGCGATATCCGTATATTCGTCCAGAACCCGTATCCGCCATTCCCATGGGTCTGTCTCCGGATCCTCTGTGTGCCACGCAATGCTTTCTCCGAAAGCATCGCTCAAAGTAAAGACGCCCTCCCCGTTTTCTCCTCCGATGGTAAATCCCACGGTTCGCAGTTCTTTTATAAAATCATTAAAGTGATTGATCTCTCTCATCCTTTTGCCTCCGTTTTTCTTTACAAGCAGTAATCCCGATGACTCTTTTGTCTCATTTTATCATGCATTTACTTTTCGAAGCAATGCCCTGCTGTTATGTTTGTCTCATTTTCGGAAATATTACGTTGCTGATCAGATTGTACCGCGCACCTGCGGCATGGCGTCTGAACCGTTCATGTAAAGATTATGTAAAGATATATCTATAGCCCTTGTGCTATTCCCGTTTCTTATTTATAATCGTTTTCAATATTTTATTTTTGCTTATGAAAGGATAGAGACCATGGACGACGCCTCTGGTGACGCTGCCCGTTCGTATGTTTTTTTGCATTACGTCTTATTTTTCATATATTTACTATTTACAGGAAAATACAGGTATAGTCTGCCCTCAGCGGGAATGCAGGCTATACCTGTTTGTTTATTTTCAGAAGAAACGGAGGTTTTACATGATACTGCAATTAGAACACATTCAGAAAAACCATGGAACAAAAACCGTTCTGAAGGACTGTACCTTTTCCTTTGAAAGAGGGAAAATCTACGGTCTTCTGGGAAGAAACGGGGCCGGAAAAACCACTCTGTTCAACTGTCTTACCGATGAAGTCCGGGCGGACGGCGGAGAGGCATTTCTTATCGATGACGCCGGAAGTACAAAGCCGCTGATTCCTTCGCAGGTGGGCTATGTCTTTTCCACCCCGATTCTGCCTGATTTTCTCACAGGCTATGAATTCATCCGTTTTTATATGGATATCCATCAGGGGAAGAGAACTCCGGAAAAGACCATCGACGAATATTTCGATATGGTAAAAATGGATAAGGAGGACAGACACAAGCTGATTAAAGGATATTCCCATGGAATGAAAAACAAGGTCCAGATGCTCTGTTTTATCATAGCCCGTCCCCCTGTTATCCTGCTGGATGAACCTCTGACCTCCTTCGATGTGGTGGTGGCCCTGGAAATCAAGCAGCTTCTGCGTGAACTGAAGCAGGATCATATAATCATTTTTTCCACCCACATTCTCCAGCTTGCCACAGACCTCTGTGATGAAATCACGGTGCTCAGCGAAGGTAATCTGCAGCAGATCGATCATAACCTGCTTGCCGGCAAAGATTTCGAAGAGCGGATTATAGAATTGTTAAAGGATGATAATGCACATGAGTAATGTACTGAAACAGATAATATCATTGAAAACAACCCTCTGGGTAAACAGCTTTATCTATTATTTTAAGCGCCTTTGGTTTATCGGCAAATGGATGCCGGATTCCCTGTACTCCAATTACTCCCTGAAGCACAAGCTGTCTCTGGCCGCTTTCGTCATACGCCAGCTTATTGAGCTTGCAGGCAAGCCGCTGTATCTGCTTTTCTTTGTCCTGGTACCCGGCCTGCTTCTGACCGAAAGCCGGCAATCCTTACAGGGACACTCTATTTCCCTTATGGTTAATATATTATTTTTCCTGAACTGTCTTCTGGGTTCTTTCGGAGACAGCCAGATTTTCGCTGTAACAAGGGATAAAATTACTATAATCAAATATATGCATCAGGATGCACGCAGCTATACGCTTGCCGCTTTGGCCTTGAAATATATTCCTTTTTTCCTTTGTTATCTGCCCTTTCTCATTCTCTTTATCAAGCTTCTGGGCGGTACTGCGGAACAGGGGTTCTTTCTTTGGATTATGCTGGCCGCTTTCCGTATGATGGGGGAGGCTTTTCAGCTTTACATATTCGACCGCACGGGCAAGGTTTATAACCGGAATATGGCTTGCAGTTGGACCATTATCGGAGTCGGTCTGATCGGAGGATATCTGCTTCCCTTCCTTGGAATCTGCTTACCGGCCTCCGTTCTTCTTCATCCTATCATGACGCTTCTGTACCTGATCCTCGGCGGCGTCAGCCTTTCCTATATTATAACCGGTTACCGGGAATATGAAAAAAAGCTGCCTCGTTCCATCGACCTGAATTTTCTTCTGTCTTCCATACTGAAAACCTCCTCCGGTTCCTCCTTCAAGGAAGTGGAAATACAGGAAAAGGATGTGGAAATTCCCCGTTCCTTAAAGCCGCATTCATCCTCGAACCAGGGCTATGCTTACTTCAATTCCCTGTTTTTTGCCCGGCACAGGCGGCAACTGCTTCGGCCTGTATACTATCGTCTGCTGATAGTGGGCGCCCTGTTCGCCGCCTCCATCGTCCTGCTCGCTGTCAACCGGCAGGCGGCCCAAAACCTGAGCGCCAATATGACAACCCTTCTGCTGCCGTTCTTTGTCTATGTTATGTATTTCCTCACGGTGGCGGATAAGGCCTGCCGTGCGATGTTCTACAACTGTGACAAGGATATGCTGCATTATTCCTTTTACCGCAGACCGGATACTATATTAAACAACTTTCGGATCCGTCTTCTGTATATTTCTCTTTATGATGGTGTCATAGCTGCAGCACTGTGCCTCGCGGCAATTTTATTCTGCCTGCTGTCCGGCACCAGTATTTTCACTCCGGATATGCTGCTGTTCTGTCTCACCATTTTGCTGCTGTCCGTGCTTTTTACGGCTCATCATCTTTGTCTTTACTATATTTTCCAGCCTTATTCGGAAAGCCTTAAAATAAAAAACCCGTTTTTTTCCATCATTAACGTGATCATGTATGTCCTTTGCTTTCTCTGTCTGGAAATCAGGGTAAAAGGCAGTTTCTTTACACTGGGAGTGCTTGTCTTTACGGTACTGTATATCATGACGGCATTGATCCTGGTATATCGGAAAGCACCGGAAACCTTCCGGCTCAAATAGGCAGACATCAGTCTGATGTCTGCCCGGCAAACTGTATCAAAACTACATTATTTTGAAATTTTCAAAAATAATTCATTAATGCCTTCATAAAACCCTATCGTAACGATCGTTTCCTCATTCCCCATGCCGCTGTATACATATTTTTTAAAATACGGCGTGGATTCCATCAGCGGATTGGCAGCTTCATAAGGTTCCGGATCCGTAAGGCCCATATATCCGCTCCACCTGGCCGCAATCTCATCCGGATCCATATCCTCCCACACCCGGGAGGTGCGGATATAAAATTCATAAATTTTCCCGTCATCCGCGTCAATATAGGCATCGATCAGGCGGTTTTCCTTGTTGGCATTTTTCTGGCTTGTGGACAGGCTCATTTTCCAGACCGCAACATTATTCTGAGGCTCCGGCACATCAATGGCGGAATAGAGGGTGGCGTCATAAGATGCCGCGTCCACCTTCCGCACTCCGTCCGGCAGGATATCCAGCTCCTTCAGCATTTCCAGCCCCTTATTGCAGGCCTCATAAATTTCCTCACTGGTGATTTCCTTCCCGGAAGGCCCTCTGTGATTCACCACAAAAGCATAGGCCCCTTCCAGATCCGGGAAATCCACATTTTCCGCTTCTTTCCTTGTTAAAGCGTTCTGTTCGCTTTCCGGCAGGCTCTGGCTGTTCAGGCACCGGGACAGGATATACAGCTTTTCATTGCTGTTCAATGTATACCGATAGCCTTCCGACGCGGATTCTACGGTCTGCTCATGGGTTTCGTCCAGAATTGCCCGATCCTTATATTTAGCCAGGGCTTCCGGCCCCCATATGGAAAGCGCCATAATCAGAACCACAAACAGCAAAAAGGACAGGTTCCTTACTTTCTTTTTCATTCCTCTTCTCCTCGATCCGGCAGGACAAAGCTGATACAGGAGCCTTTCCCCGGGGTACTGTCAATTTCCAGCCTGCTTCCGTGCAGAAGCAGTATCTGCGTGCACAGAGCCAGCCCTAACCCGGCCCCGTTTTTGCTCCGGGAACGGGATTTGTCCACCATATAGAAAGCCTTGATAATATTTTTCTGCTCTTCCTTCGGAATGCCCACTCCCTGATCCTTTACGGAAAACCGGTAGCCGTTTTCCAGCCGGGCGCCGGTAACCTCTATGGGGCTTCCCGGTTCAGAGGCCTTACAGGCATTATCCAGCAGATTTACCAGGACCGATTTGATCAGGTTCGCCTCCGCCCACACCATCCCCGGTTCATAGGAAAAATGGAACTCCATATCCCGGTTGGTGACAAACATATTCTCAAGATAAGTGAACAGCATCTCCGCCGAAACCTTCTGGACATCAATCTTTTCCCTTTTGGTCACAATAATTTCAAGGAGCCGCAGGGACATGGCTTCCAGACGTTTTCCTTCCGTATAAATATAATTGGCCGACATAAAGCTTTTTTCCTCATCCAGCTTTCGGGAACGAAGCATATCCGCATAGCCGATTATGGCGGTAAGGGGCGTTTTCAGTTCATGGGCAAAGGCCGCCACAAAATCCTCCCTCGCCTGGATCTCCTCCTCCAGCTTGCTGATATTTTCCTCCAGCACGTTAGCCATCAGGTTAAAATCCATGGTCAGCTGCCCCAGCTCATCGTTGCTCACCTGCCTTGCCCGGTAGCTGTAATCTCCGGCGGACATTCTCTTGGTGGCTTTTGTGAGCAGCCGGATAGGCTTACTGAGGAAGGAGGCGATCAAATGCATGATCACCGTCCCCAGAATCAGCATGATTATCGTAACCCTGCGGTAAACGGAAAATCCCAGGGCTCTTTCCCGGAACACCTCCGACACATCCTTCATGGTTTCCAGATACAGGATCCGGTCCAGTGCATTCACGGTCATCCCGGTCTGGATATAATACCGGTCTTCCCGGCGTATCACCCGGTATGTCCTGGTATTTTCATCCGTCTGCTCCAGAATCCCCCCTTCGGCATCAAAACCGCTGCTGATATACAGCACATTTTTATGCTCGTCGGAAACCCGGAGCATACGGCTGGTATCATGTCCGCCTGTTTCCAGGTTGGAGGCTATCTGCTCCACCGTATGATCCTGAAGCACATCGTATTTAGCCGGCACATTCAGGGCCGCTGTTTCAAAAGCAAAACGCAGGATGCTGCTTTCATCCAAAGCCTGCTTTATCTCCCTGTCCAGGGAGGTTTCAAATACATAATTCACAAAATAAAACCCGCTGAATCCGAACGCCAGCGCCATTACAATCATCGTACACAGCAGCAGCTTTAAGGAAAATTTCATTATGATACCTCTAAGCGGTATCCTACTTTATATACCGCCACCAGACTGTGTTCCCATCCCAGCTTCCTGCGAAGACGCTGCACGTGGAGATCCAGGGTACGGCTGTCGCCGAAATATTCCCCCTCCCAGACCTTTTCATACAACGTTTCCCGGAACAGGGCCACGTTTTTATTCCGGATAAAAAGCACAAGCAGGCCAAACTCCTTGTTGGTCAGTTCCACCGGCTTTCCTGCCTTCGTCACTCTGTGCGCTTCCACATCCACGGACACATCCCCTGCGGTCAGGATCTGATCCGTTTTATTATACCGGCGCAGGACCGCTTCCACCCTGGCGACCAGCTCCACCACATCAAACGGCTTTACCAGGTAATCATCCGCGCCCAGCTTCAGCCCCTTCACCCGATCCCTCACCTCATGCTTTGCCGTGATGAAAATCACAGGAATGCCCATGGGCCTTATGTATTCCATAATGTCATAGCCATCGGCCCCCGGCAGCATGATATCCAGCAAAATCAAATCAAAAGGCTCGCTTTCAATAATATTCAATGCTTCCAGTCCATCCTGTACCGTCCTGCACTGATAACCGGATGCGGACAGGTTCAGATCAATCAAGTCGCAAATCGGTTTCTCGTCATCCACTACAAGTATCTTTATCATCTGCGGTCATAAACTCCTTTCAAACGCTCCATCCCCAATAAGCCCGGGCCTTCTGTACCAGCCCCTCCATCGTATCATCCTCGCTGCTTTTATACAGCTTCTTAAACTCCGTATCCTCGTAAAACCCGCCGGTCCTCTGGTAATAAATATCATAATCACTGACAATGACCTGCTCGTTGCTGTCACCCTCATAGCTGTAGCGTGCCAGCACCACAATATCCTTCAGCCCGTCTCCGTCTATATCCTTGCAGGTAATTCCCTTCAGCGCATAAAGGTTGTCATAATCCCGCATAGGCTGGAAGCTCCATACAATATATCCCTGCTCATTCACCAGATAAATCATAAACACATCATAGTCAGCCATGCTGTAAATCCCGGGCACCACCCGGAGCCTGCCCATCTTTTCAAAATTCCTCCAGTAGCACAGCTCGGTAAAGATTTCAAACCCATTCTTCAGAAGCTCGTCCTGCGTGGTCGCCGTGTAAAGAAATTCCACGGAATTTCCGCCCCGGACAAAAGAGGTGATAAACCGGATGCTCTTATTCATGCTGAACCGGTTAATCTTGTCCGATATTCTCCAGTCCCGGTAAAAGCCCTGCTCCTTCCGGAACAATACCTCCCCGACCTTGTAATCATCCCTGGAAAAGGCCTTGTTTTCATTTTTACAGGTAGTGATCAGCACAATATCCGTAAGCCCGTCCTCATCCACATCCTGAAAGGATACCGCCGCGATCCCCTGGTTGGGCTGCCGCAGTTCCCCCTTATTCCGGTTATTCGATTCCAGCTGATCCGTTTTGTATACAATATTCTCATCTTCATCCGCCAGAAAAATAGCCATCCGGTTATAATGGGCGTCCAGGGCGGGAATAAACAAGATCTCCCCATAGGTCTCCAGCGTCACCGGAAACACCTGAGAGCCTATAATATTAAAATCCTGTCCGGGTATATCCGATATCTTCTGTATTGACTCAAACCGCTGCCGGTACTCCTCATATCTTCTCTGCAGTTCCTCCGGACTGTCCCCGGAAGAGGCTTCCACCGAGGCGGGAATCTGTTCACCGAAGAGTGTTGCCCCTGTAAAAAAGAAAGCCATAAGCAAAAGCAGACCTGTTCTGAACAAGCGCCGCCCTATCTTTCTTTTCAATCCGCTTCACCAACCTCCCTGTCCTCCGACGCCTTCTGAATCAGCCGTTCCGTCCCTTCCTCCGTATAAGATAAAAGACGGCCGAACTTCTTTGCGATCTCATAGCTTTTCTGTCTGGTATAGCCGCCGTTTTGAATGACTACCCTCTGCTCTTCCTTCAGTTCAAAGTACGCGTCAAGTACCTCTTTACGGGCATAAAACAAATAATTATATTTCCCTTTGTTCAGTCTCTCCGGAAACAAATCCGTCAGAAAGGCTTCATCCTCCGCATAAAAATAAACTCCATATTTTTCACAAAGCTTCTTTACATCCTTCAGAAAAGAATCCCTCTCCTGCCTGGAATCGCAGGGATGACTCATAGCCAGGGTTTTCACCCCCGCTCCCACCATCTCGCAGAAGCAGTCCATAGCCCCCAAATGATAGGAATACGGATCCACCTTCCGTTCTTCCTCCCCGTCCTCTTCATAAACCTCATACTCTTCCTTATCCAAAGACAGCGGTATTCCCGTTTGGCTGCTCACATTCACCCCGCCGTACCACGTACTGTCAACCTCAAAAACATCCCCAACCTGATATTCCGCCGAGAACTCATCATTCTTCCTTACTATCCTTACCCTCTGCTTATCCATCTTCGGACTCCTTATCGCTTTTATAAAACCATTCTAGCACTAAACCACTCCGACAGGCAATTGCTTTTCCGCTCAGCAGGACAACACTATCTGGGGAAATTAAAGATTCCTTCCTGCCCGCCTCTGCCGCTATCTTCCGGTCAGCCCGTCCATTAGCAGCATGACGGTGTTGCAGGTATCCAAAAAGGCAATATCAGCGGCATACTCAAAATCCTTCTGATAATCCAGCCACTGTTTCTGCATAACCCCGCTTGCCTTGACGGTTTCCATAATTTCCTTATAGTGCCCCGTCACGAAAGCAGAACCCCTTTTTTCCGTTGTTGCAAGCAGCGCCGCTTTTAAAGTCTCCGGCCGGATATTCTTATATTGCAGCTTTGCCAGTATGTAGATATCATAATAGTCTCTGGACCGCGTATTCTGATCGCCCCTGGACAGTATAGTTTCCAGCTTTTCTGCCAGTACCGTTTCCAGATTATATGCCAGTATTGTAATGCTCCTGTCCTCCAGGAGAAGCTTAAATTTGTATTCAATTTCTTTTGGCATAATTTTATCTCCTGTGGTAATATCCAGCTTTAACGGGACAGACATCGGGGGATAATTTGCGGTTAAAGCAATGCGGTATCCTGTATATTCATCGCCTTCCCGGATTTTCCCAATATGCCTGAACGAAAATGCCACATCATCATTCAGTTCTATCTTACAGATTTCCTCAAACATTTCATGGATTGCCTGTTCACTTACAGGAAATCCCTTGATTGTGGCATCCATGTCCATTGTCGCCCTGGTATCAAGCCCGACCATAGCCGCAATCAGGAAACCGCCCTTTAGTATAAAATTCTTCTGGTATCTGGAAACAGACACTCGCTCCAGCAATCTTTCAAGCATAAAATTCTGCATCACAAGCTGTGCGGATATATGTTTCTCTTTTGCAAGATTTTTAATAACCGCCTTTAATTGCATTGCATTTTTCACAGCAGTACCTCCAGATAATCTCTTAGTCTTTTCTCCACTTTCAATTTTTTTGCATACTCCGACAGCAAGGGTATATTTTTGTCCTGTCTTGCAGTATATCTTTTGAAAGCATCTGTAACAATCTGTATATCCACGCGGCTGTTGGGCCTCAAAATATCACAAAGGGTACGCTCCATACAGTACACTTTAACCTCGTTGCCACCAGGGGTCCGCAAAATGGTAATCCCCAAACCGTACAAAGTTTTCGCAGACTGCACACATTTGACATGATTCTCTTTTGGCTTTGTAAGATTATAGGTGGAAGGAAACGTCATATAATAATAATTCGGCGTCCTGTCCGTCAAATCCCATAAAAACAAAGCTGTTTCATGTGAAAAAATCCCTCTTCTAAAACGGCTCTGCAGATTCAGGAACTCATCCTCCCAAACTTCCGGCAAAATATAAACGCCGCGGGAGGGCCGCTCTAACTTTCCCCTGTCAACTAAATACTTCAGATTTCCCCGTGAGAATCCGGCAGCAACAACCATTGCAGTAGTAACGATCCCGTTGTTTTCTTTTGCCATTTTGATAATCATTTCCATCGCTCCCACAAAAAACATCTCCCTTCAATTGACTTTCATGCTTATAATGTTACACTTTATAAGCATGAAAGTCAATATTCGAGTAATCCCTTTACATACAAAATACCGTATCACCTTTTATTCAATTTTTTTGGTGGCTTTAAGCGTAGGTACCATAGGACAAGGAGGCAGAGCAAGTGACAGAAGCGGCACCATCGTCTGACGTGCGGAATATACATAAATATAATAGTGATTCTTTGAGGAGGATTTTTATGTGTACTGCGATGACGCTGGAAACGGCGCAGGGGGAAGTGTATCTGGGGAGGACCATGGATTTTTCCGTTACTTTGGATCCGAGCCTTTATTTTGTTCCAAAGGGGTATCGGTGGGGGAATCTGGCTGCTACGCATACGGTCCGTAATCAATATAGTTTTATTGCGGTGGGGCAGGATGCTTCTCCGGTTGTTTTTGTGGATGGGGTGAATGAAAAAGGGTTCGGGGCGGCAGTTTTGTATTTTCCGGGTTATGCATATTATGATCCTCTTGATTCCGGGCAGGATACGAGGCCGCCCATAGCCTCGATTGAGCTTATGCATTTTCTTCTGAGCCAGTGTACGGATGTGGATGACGCGGCAGAGATTCTTCGTACGATCCGGATCGTGGGGATGGAGGATCCTGTTACCGAATCGGTTGCGCCGCTTCATTGGATCATGGCGGATAAAAGCGGCAGGTGTGCGGTCATTGAGAAGACAAAAGAAGGGCTGTTCGTAATGGATAACCCGATAGGGATCCTTACGAACAGCCCGGATTTTTCGTGGCAGATAACTAATCTGAGAAATTATAGCAACCTTTCACCCTGGCAGATGCAGGATAAAAAATGGTGCGGGGTACAACTGCCTCCTTTCGGGCAGGGAGCCGGCGGCTTTGGGCTGCCGGGTGACTATTCTCCTCCGTCGCGTTTTGTGAGAACAGCTTTCCAAAAAAGCCATGCGGATTCATGCTCCACTCCGGAGGAAGCCGTCATCACGGGGTTCCATCTTATGGAAAATGTCAGCATCCCTAAAGGAGTGGTCATGACGGACAGGAATACAGCGGATTTCACTCAATACACCGCCTTCATCAGACTTTCCACTCAGGAATACTTTTTCACTACCTATAATAACAGGCAGATCACACGGGCAGCCATGCCCGGCATCCGGGAAGAGGAGCCTGCAATCCGATCTCTTGGGAAGCTGATACGGCCGATTACGTTTGACGAGTTTCCGGGGTAGTTTTCATAAGACTTCCCTTTTTCGGCTGCCGGGAGAGGATAAACACATGTGACGGACAGGACTTCCTACCTTAATTTAGGCAATATATCACTCAGTATCCCTACGGCCTGGTTCAGTCTCATGATATCTTCTTCCGTCAGCTGTTCTTCCAGGCTTTCTATGAAGGCCCTGTTTTTTGTGTAATAGGAATCCAGATAGGTTACTGCTTTGGGCGTCAGACGGATACAGACGGATCTGCGATCCTCCGCATGCTGCACCCGTTCCACAAATTCGCATTCGCACAGCTTGTCCACCAATTTCGTGACCTGCTGCTTGGGAACCTTCAGTTCATGGGCCAGTTCCGTCATGGTCGCCAGTCCCCGCATCCGGAGTGTCTGAAGGCAGTAATAGGTTTCCAGGCTCATCTCCCCGTTCAGCTTTTCCTTGAAAGGCCGTACCAATCTGGAATGCCAGTCCGGCATTACCTGCAAAAGCTTATATACAAACATTTCCGCACCCTTCTCTGATTTCATCCTTTCATTCTCCCCATCCTTTTCTTCCCGTTGACAAAAAATAAGGGAAGTGCTATTCTAGTAAATTAGTAAATAAAACATGACTATCATCAATCTATGATTGTTTCTTACGATTATACAGGAATTTCTTTTTCTGTCAATCCTCTGAAAGATGTTAATTTATGAAAGAAAGGCGGTAATTCATGAGTACCATACGAAAAATCGGAGAAAAAATAAAGTCTGGCTTTCGCTTCAATACGCTGAGCTTTCTCTTTATTCTTGTTTATATTAATTTTTTTACCTTCCTCTTCGGGCAGGAAAATTCCATTGTAGCCGTTATTTTTACCATTATGATGTCCGCCTCCATGGTGCGCGATCTGACCGCCACGCCGGTGAGGCATCTGTGTATCCAGTCACTGGTTCTGGTATGGATGGCGCTGGCGGCCTTCTGGGTAAATACCCTGCCGGTTCCTCTTGCATTTATCATCCATTTTATCACGCTCCTGCTGATATTGTATTCCTTCACCTATGAATACTCCAGCAATATGTATTTCCCTTATATTTTATCCTATCTGTTCCTGATTTTCCTCGCTCCCATAAGCGCGCAGCAGCTTCCTAAAAGAATATGGGGCATGCTTTTCGGAGCGGCTTCCATTCTGCTGTATCAGTGGTTTATGGGACGGAACCGGGTGGCGGAAACAGCCAGGGATGTGTTGTGTGAAATGACAGATGAAATTCGGAATTATATAGCCTTCCGGCTGAAGGAACAGTCCGAGCCGCCGAGGCCTTCCGGCATACGCAGCAAGCTTTACAGTCTGAGCCGGACGATTTATGATCGCAGAAAAAAGGCTCTCTGTATCAGTGATGCCGATTTTTCCATGTTTTCAGCCGGCTGCGGCCTTGAGCATCTGCTGTTTCTTCTGCATGAGCTCCCGGAAAGGCTTTCCGGTGAAGAGGAACAGCTTCTGGCCGGAATGTCAGTCTGTCTGGAAAAATACCAGGCCTTTCTCCGTCAGGAATCCGGTGAGCTGCCCCCGCCCTCCTGTTCTTCTCTTTCCGGAGCGGAAGGGGAACACACACAGGCGCTTACTGAATGCCTGAATAATATTTACGCCAGCCTTTGCCATATGACGGATCCCCAGGAAAAAAAGCATTATCACAGAACGCTTCTTTCCCTGAAGCTTCAGCTGACAGCTGTGTTGGACATAAGCCCTGTGAGAATTGTCTATGCGCTTCGGACCGCCCTGCTTCTGGCCTGTGCCACCCTGCTTGTGCAGCAGCTGGCGCTTCCTCACGGCAAATGGCTTTTGTTCACGCTGGCCTCCCTGTCCCTTCCTTACGCGGACGATGTGCCGGCAAAGACGAAAAAAAGGATCAGCGCCACCCTCATAGGAGGGCTTGTATCCGTTATCATTTATTCCCTCGTTCCTTCTGCCTCAGGACGCACCGCCGCCATGATGCTCTCCGGTTATCTTTCTTTTTATTTTACAGACTACCGGGAAACCTACGCCTGCTCTACTGTGGGCGCCCTGGGAGGCGCTGTTTTCATGGAGGCCTTCCGTTTTCCTGATATAGCGGGCATTTTTGTCATCCGCCTGGGCTATATTCTGGCCGGCGCAGCAGTCGCATGGCTTGTCAACTGCCTTATTTTCCCGTACAGCCGGGCCAGGGCCACCAGGCAGCTTTGGACAAAATACAAAACCATTACCGAACATCTGGTGAAAACAGGGAATCCGGCTACAGGTGATCCCCAACTCTATTATAACCTGCTTATCCGCTCCTGTATGATCGAGGATAAGCTCCTCCAAAACGGGGAGCTGGAAAAATGGGAGGAACTTCCGCGGCTGCTCGGCCAGTACCGGAAACAGCTTTATCAGTTGAGCAGATCCTGATATATTTCCAGATCGGAATCTTTAAATACATTAAATACGATCTTCGTCATACTGGTATCCTTTTCCAAAAACTCTCTCACCGTTTTTACCGCGATTTCAGCCGCCGGACGGTTGGGAAAATGAAAGACTCCCGTTGAAATGCAGCAGAAGGCAACGCTTGTGATTCCGTTGGCCGCTGCCGTTTCCAGGCAGGAGCGGTAACAGGAGGCAAGAAGGTTCTTGTCTTCTTCACTCACCCGCCCCTGTATTACAGGCCCTACCGTATGCAGTACATAGGAACAGGGAAGATTATAGGCACGGGTCAGCTTCGCATGCCCGACAGGTTCTTCATATCCCTGCCGGTTCATCAGGGCGTCACATTCCAGGCGGAGCTGAATCCCTGCAAAGCTGTGAATCGCGTTGTCAATACAGGCATGGCAGGGAATGAAACAGCCTATTAACGCGCTGTTTGCCGCATTTACTATGGCGCCGATTTTTAATGCGGTAATATCGCCCTTCCACAGAGAAATACGCCCATCCGCCTTCACCCCGGGCAGAGTCATTCCGTCGCATATTCCCCGGAGCCGGGACTCTTCCCGGAGATATTCGTCCTGTATCTGCAGGAAAGCTTGCGAAACCGGCTTCGGAGGCCGGACGTTCATCAGGGAACGCAGCAGTTTTTTTTGTTCTTCCGGTGTTTCTGGGATTGTGAGTGCGCCGTATTCCGGCATATCTGCCTGAAGCTCTTTAATCAGCCAGCATCTTTTTTCCGTCTGATTCATTGTCTTTCTCTCCTTCCTTCAAAACCTCCGAAATCACCTTACCGATATCCCCGTTTATACACAGGGAACGTTCCCTGATTTCTTCGGGAGCCAGGGCTTCCCCCAGATTAATACAGACATAAAACGCCCGGGGATTCTGCCATGTCAGCTGCCAGAAGGGATATTTAATGATCCCCGGCGTATTCATCCCCACGCCCAGCTCCAGGAACAGAATCCTTTTCCCGCTGTTTTCCCGGATAAAGCGTTCATACCCTTCTGCCGCATGATGCCATGCCTCATCCTCCACAAAAAAGCTGTCACACCGCAGATTCACCTCCATATCTCCCCCGCATACCGGACATTTGGGAACCAGTTCGAAAGGGATACGGCAGTTTTTCTGCCGGGCGATCATGGCGCGCACCTGTTTTTCATTATCATACAGCTTTTTGTGGCATGCTTTTTTACACTGAAACAGGCCATAATCCCCCTGTACGGCAAAAATCCGGGATTCCTCAAAACCGGCAAGGCTGAACTGGTGATCCACATTCGTGGTGATAGTGAAATAATTTCTTTCCTTTACAAGGGAAAGCAGCTGCGTATATGCCGTACCGGCGGGCTGGTCATAACGATTGTAATAAATGTGCCTGCTCCAATAGGCCCATTTTTCCTCCTGCGACGCAAAAGGATAAAAACCGGCCGAATACATATCCGTCATTCCATATTTTTCGATAAACTCCCGGAAATGCTCCTCAAAACGCTTTCCGGAATATGTGAAGCCCGCCGCTGCGGACAGGCCGCTGCCCGCACCGATAACGACTGCTTCTGCCTGTTCCAGGCATCTGTGAAGCTCCTTCACCGACTCTGTCACAGCATCCTGCTTTCTTGTCTCTGTCATACAATACCTCCCGGTTCTTATGCAATTGGCTTATGCAATTGCAATACTCTGGGGACTTGTTTTTATCCTCTTATAAATATATAATAGAACAGTACATACTATAAAGCATATACATCCAGTTATATACTAAGGAGGTCCCTATCATGGAAAACATGAAAAAAATCCCTGACTGCCCTGTGGAAATGACCCTGCAGCTTATTGGCGATAAATGGAAGGTTCTCATCATCCGCGACCTGCTCTCCGGCACCAAACGCTTCAGTGAATTGATGCGTTCCGTTACCGGAATTACACAGAAGGTACTCACCAGCCATCTTCGTTCCATGGAGGCCGCCGGGCTGCTCACCCGCAAAATATATCCGGAAGTTCCCCCTAAAGTAGAATACACGCTTACCGAAACAGGCTACAGCCTGAAACCCATTATGGATTCCATGGTGGACTGGGGAACCTGGTATAAAAATCATATCGCATCCGCTTCTCCGGAAGAAGATTAGATTCTTCCGGAGAGAAAGCCCTCTGCCCGATGCCTCCTTGTTCAGACAGACACCGGGCTGCTGCTGTCAGAATTCATACGGCGGATTTCCAGAGAAATCCGCGATGACCCCATGCGGATCCTCCAGATAAAACACTTCAAAAATCGGATTGTCGGCGGTTTTATACTGCCCTTTTACAATCGGATTATCCATACAGGCTTCCTTTACCTGCATATCATTTTCAAATACCGCTTTCCCGTGTACTCTGATCCATGCATAGGAAGAGTCGGAAACACAGACTTCAATCTCAGGATTGGCCTGCATGTCTTTATAAACGTCTTTCTGGCTGTTCGTACAAAACCACAGTCTGCCTTCCTTTTCAAAACAGAACATAAACGGACGGCATTTTGCCTTTCCGTCCCTTCCTACGGTCGCGAGGTACTGTACCGGATTTGCCTTAAAAAATTCAACTGCTCTATTCATTATTTTCTGCCCTTTCTCATACTTATACTGTCTGTTATGCATCCGTTATCGGAATGCAGTTATCCATGCCGCATCCGGCATGGCTGAGAGAACCGGCCGTTCCTTATACCCGAATTATAGGCCGGATGGATAAGAGGCGCAAGAACGTACTTGAAAGTGGTATAAGTACCAAAAAGTAAGATAGGTACCAAAAAGTAATATAAGTATCCAAAAGCAGTATAGGCACCGGAAAGTAACCATGCGGATGTATCTTACTTCACTGCGGAATTTGTTTATCGGTTTATAACTGCGTCCTCCATTCCTTCCTGAACTTTGCCGGCGTAACATGCTCCCGATCTTTGAAAAGGCCGATAAAATGGGAAGTCTGATTCACACCGCAGGCATAGGCGATTTCATTGACGGAAAGGTCTGAATATTTCAGAAGCTCCTTTGCATAGGACAGGCGTAGTTCAATCTGATATTCATGGGGCGAGATTCCCACATAACGGCTGAACTCCTTGATCAGGCAGAATTTATCCATGTGCAACATATCCGCAAGCTCCTGAAGCATTACCTTTTCCCGGAAATGCTGTTCCAGATATTTTTCCGCGGCTCTGATTCCTGACGGAATGAGAATGGCCTGCCTTCCCTCCGTGGTATTCCGGGCGATCAATTCTGTAAGAAGCGTCCCGATCAGGCCTCCGGTGCGCACTTCCGTAGTCAGCTCCCTCTTCCTGTTTATGGACAGGATCTCCCTGAACAGCCCTTCCGTCCGTTCCTTCTGCCTGATATCCAGTATACGGAAGCCGTTCTTAACAAATTCCTCATAATATCCCAGTGCATTTCCCCCATTGAAATGCAGCCATAGGAATTCCCAGTTTTTCCCTTTCACCGTATGGTATTCATGGTGTTTCATACAATGGATAAAAAAACAGGTTCCCTCCGTCACCTCATACTCCTGCCCTTCATAACTTAAATGCCCTTCTCCCGATAAGGTATAGAGCACCAGAAAGGAATTCAGACTGGCCCTCTCCGTAAAATACGGCCACACCGTTTTGAAATATCCGGCTTCCTGCATATAAAAATAAAGGCTCCTTGCCGTCATACTAGGTGTGGCAAACAGCCTGACCGAATCCTCCGACCATGTGTAAGAGGCTCTTTCCAGATAATGTTCTTCCTTTTTCATATTGCCTGCTTCCTATATACCAATTTTCTGTTATTTTCAGCCAACTTTCTTGGATGTAACTTCTATTTTATCAGCTTATAATCAGAATATAAAGATCATTTTCTTTTTACAAAATAATAATATTTTCAGGAAAGGATTACTTATGGAAAAATGGAAAGCTCCTAAAAAACCCCGTATCGGAATCTATACCATGGGGCTGAAAGCTTACTGGAATCAGTTTCCCGGACTTCGGGAACGGCTGCTTCATTACGGACAGTTTATCTCGGATAAAATAACTGCTCTGGGCGGAGAGGTCTTCTTCTATGGACTGGCCGACTGCGAAGAGGCAGGCAGGGAATGCGGAGAATATTTTAATTCCCATAACGTGGATCTGATATTCGCCCATTCAGGCACCTATGTGAACAGCTCTTCCGTCCTTCCCATCCATCAGAGCTGCAGGGCGCCTGTCGTGATACTGAACCTGCAGCCCGCCGCACGGATTGCCTATGACAGGACGACTACCGGAGAATGGCTGGCCCACTGCGGCGCCTGTCCTGTCCCGGAGCTGTCCAATGCATTCCACCGCAGCGGCATTGCCTGCCGGATCATCAACGGGCTTCTCGGCCTGGACCACACCCCCGACATTTCCCTCACAGAGGAAAATACGGCTTCACGTCCGGAAGCCATAAAGGCATGGAAGGAAATCGGAGAATGGGTGAAGGCCGCCGCAGTAAAGAGGGAATTATCCTGCTGCCGGTTCGGATTCCTGGGAAATACGTATAACGGAATGTTGGATATGTACAGCGATTTTACCATGATACAGGCACAGACCGGAGCCCATATAGAAATACTGGAAATGTGTGATTTAAACAGAGAGCTTTCACAGGTAACAGAGGAGGAAGTCCTGGCAAAGAAACAGGAAATCCTGGAATTTTTCTTAATCAGTGAAGAAAAGGCCGCTGACCCGCTGGCTCAAAAGCCAACGGATGAGCAGCTTGACTGGTCCGCCCGGGTGGCGGCAGCCCAGGAACGGCTTGTACGGGATTACGGCCTGGACGCTCTGACCTATTACTATCACGGCTCTCCCGGCGGGGAATATGAGAAGCTGCAGAGCGGCTTCATCGTCGGCCACTCCCTGCTGACCGCCCGGGGAATCCCCTGCGCCGGTGAGGGGGATCTGAAAACCTGCCTCGCCATGAAGATATGCGATATTTTAGACACCGGCGGCAGCTTCTGCGAAATCGTGACGGTGGATTATGAAGACGGCACCATCCTGCTCGGACACGACGGCCCCTTCCATCTGGCGATCGCCAAAGGGAAACCCATCCTGCGCGGAATGGGGCTTTACCATGGCAAACAGGGCACCGGCGTTTCCGTCGAGGCAAAGGTGCGCACAGGCCCTATCACCAATCTGGCCTGTACCCAGACCATTGACGGCAGACTTAAGTTCATTATAACTGAGGCCCAGTCCACAGACGGTCCCATTATGACCATCGGCAATACCCAGACCCCGGTGAAATTTAAAAAGGATCCGGATTCCTATATGGATGAATGGTTCGCCGAAGCGCCCACCCACCACTTCGCCATGAGTGTGGGGCACAACGCATCCGTAATGGAAAAAGTATCGGAAATTCTGGGGATCCCCTGTGTGACTCTGGATAAATAGCAGCAATAACATAAAACACGACGGCAGGACGATCCGTACAATCCTAAGGGATTGATCCGAACCGTTACTGCCGCCGGATTATTTTCCACGCCTCAGTTCCGGCATGAGACTCAGGAATTCAGCATCAGATTCTTCATATATAAAAGGACGCGTTCGATAAAATCATTTCTCTGATCACGGTCACAGTTGGCAAGATAAGCCTCTACATTAAACTCACGGCTGTCCTTCGTACCGGTTATCAGATAGTCGAGATTGAGATTGTATGTCTTGGACAATGTCTCCAGCTTCTTAAGACCCAAGGCATATTTCCCATTTTCCAATCTGCGGTAATGCTCCACGTTCACTTCCAGAACCTCCGCAAACTGTTCCTGGGTGTATTTGCCATTCTCCCGGAATTCCTTAAGCCTTCTGCCTATTTCAAAATACAGAAGCTTCTCTTCTTTTTTCTTCCTCTTCTTCTCGTCCGGCTGATTCTGCTCTTTTTCCATGGGTATCACCTCGCATTTTCTATGACAATCATAGCAATGCATAGTTTTTCCGAACAGGTCGCAATACATACTCAGGGTTGTCGCATTACGTCCGTCCCAAATGCAGCATTGACCTTTTCCCCTTATATCTGTTAAGCTACAGGCAGTATATCAAATAAGATTTCAAATGCAGGCTGTATTTCATTCTGCAGGGAGCCATTTATGAAAAATAAAATATTAGTCATAGAAGATGACGCTGATATCAATACTCTCTTAAAGAAAATACTGGAACGGGCAGGCTACGAAGCGGAAACCGCTTTTTCCGGCACAGAAGGCCGGCTGCTGCTTAAGCTGAACACCTATGATCTTGTTCTGCTGGACTTAATGCTCCCGGGGCTGTCCGGTGAAGAACTTCTTACGGAAATCCGTAAGACACTGCGGATGCCTGTCATAGCCCTGACTGCCAAAGCCGGGCTTTCCGATAAGGTCAATGTTCTGGGAGCAGGCGCTGACGATTACATCACCAAACCCTTTGAAAAACAGGAGCTTCTGGCAAGAATCCAGGCACAGCTTCGCAGGGCCGGCGACTATTCCGCCGTACAGGCGGACGCCTCCTCCCCTCAGAAGCTAACCTGCAGGGAGCTGGAATTATATCCGGAGAGCCACAGGGTACTGCTCAGAGGGGAAGAAATCCCCCTCACCACCCATGAATTCCTTCTCCTTCAGCTGTTAATGGCCAATCCTCAAAAGGTATTTTCCAGGGAGAACCTGTACCAGTCCGTATGGAACAGCGACTTTTACGGGGAAGACAACGCCGTCAGCGTCCACATCAGCAATATCCGCAAAAAGCTGACGGCCCTTACCGACGAAGAATATATACAGACCGTGTGGGGCATCGGCTACAAAATAAATCTTTAAACTTTCTTTATACTTTCCATAGGACTGCTAAAAAAATTAAGGCTATCCTGAAGGAAACAACAAGAAAGGAGAATTTTCCATGAGTGAATCAGTACTGACAATGAATCAGGTGGAAAAAAGATACAGGAATGTCCCTGTACTGCAGGATATAACGATGGAAATCCCCAGAGGCTCCATCTACGGGCTGGTGGGCAGCAACGGTGCCGGCAAATCGACGCTGATGCGTCTGATATCCGGACAGACCCGGATCGATCGGGGAGAAATACGGCTTTTCGGGAAAATCCCCGAGAAAAAAGAACAGCGCGTCCGCCGCCGGATCGGAACCCTGATAGAAGAACCCGGCTTTTACGGTGATCTTTCGGCCCGGCAGAATCTGGAATATTACCGTCTCCAGTTCGGGATACCGGAAAAGGAAACCATATCCCGGCTGCTGGATATGGTGGGGCTTGGAAATACGGGGAAAAAGAAGTACCGGAATTTTTCCATGGGAATGAAGCAGCGTCTTGGCCTTGCCCTTGCGATGCTCGCCGCCCCTGAATTTCTGGTTCTGGACGAACCCATCAATGGCCTGGATCCGGAAGGGATCCTGGAAATCCGCAATATCCTTCTCAGGCTGAACCAGGAAAACGGCATTACCCTTCTGATCTCCAGCCATATACTCTCGGAGCTGGAAAATCTGGCCACACAATACGGTTTTCTGTCCCACGGGAAAATGCTGGAACAGATATCCGCAAAGGAACTGAAGGACAAGTGCGGCACCTATATCATACTTGAGGTTGACGATGCGGGACAGATGGCGGTCATCCTGGAGAAGGAGCTGGGGATTACAGAATACAAAATATTACCGGACGGACATTTTAATATCTACACCCCTCCTGAACGGAAGGAAGAAATCAGCAGGGCCGCCATTCTTCATGGAATCGGCCTGCATGCCATTAGCGCACTGAATATAGAGCTGGAGGATTACTATATGAATCTGATGGGAGGGAATGCAGATGCTTAATTATATGAAAAGTGAATGGTACCGGCAGCGGAACAACCGGGGACTGCAGAACACAATACTGGTATGCCTGGGGCTTATTATTCTGATGGTCGCAGTACTTGCCTTTTTCGGAAGGCGGCCTGGGTTCGCCTATGCCAATACCTATTTTGCATTCAACGGCATTTTTACCTCCATGTCCGGTATTTTCCCCCTCACACTGGTTTTTGCCGGCTTTATGGAGAATAACTCCCGCAACAGACAGTCTCCCCTTAAAAACAGCGTGGCCTTCGGTATTCCCCGCAGCAGTATTTATCTGGGAAAATTCCTGGTGCAGCTGCTGATATGCACTCTTGTCTATCTGATCCTGCCGGCTGTTTTAGTATGTTTATCCTGGTTGTTTCTGGAACACAGCAATGAAGGGGAATGGTATTATCTGGCTCATGCCCTGATCGGAGGCTACCCCCTGTGTGTTTTCATGCTCTCCATCGGCTTCTGCTTTATTTTCAACATCGGAAACAGCATATCAGGCATTCTTCCGATATTATTTATCGTGTATATCCTTCCCTATCTTTTCCGTTTCCTGGGAATGAAATACCCGATTTTTTCAGAAGCCGCAGAATGGTGTCCCGCGAGCATGCTTGGTCTTACCTTCGACAATACAGGCATTCATTTTTACTGGGATACTCCCATAAGAATGCTGCGCTGCTATCTCTCCGGCCTGGGCGGAGCCCTGATCTTTCTCTGTGCCGGAATTTTCTGGCTGAAGAAGCGGGAGATACGGTAATAAAAAAAACATGGAAAAGAGGCAGTGCTATGGTCTGTAAAATATTATGTATTCTTTTGTTCCTTATTGTTCTGGCGCTGGCCATGCGCCTCTTTTCCCTGCGCCGCGGTCTTCTGCTTATCCGCAGGGATCTGAAGGAAATCAATGACGAAGGAATTTCCCTGCGGCATCTGACTGCGGAATCTCCCGACACACACCTGCAGGAGCTTGCCGGAGAAATCAACCGGTACATCGACGCTTCCTTTGCCAAAAGCCGCATGGAAAGCATGCGGGAACAGGAAATCCTTGCCGAAATCACTAATATTTCCCATGATCTGCGGACTCCTCTCACGAGTATTTCCGGATACCTGGAATTGATTGGAGAAGAAGAATTAAGCCCGGAACAAAAAGAAAACCTGGACGTGGTACAAAGGCGCACCGCATATCTGAACCAGCTGATTGCCCAGCTGTATGAGTACAGCCGTCTGGAAAACCGGGAGCTTCCCCTGAAGCAGGAAAGGCTGGATATCACCCATCTGTTTAAGGAGCATATCCTGGCCTTCTACGGGGAATTTGAAAAGGCAGGGCTGAAACTTACCCTGCGTCTTACGGATGAACCCCTGTGGGTATCTGCCGATGAAAACGGGCTGCTGCGGATCTTCCACAACCTGACCTCCAACTGCCTCAAATACGGACAAAAGGAAGCCTCCATTTCCCTGGAATGCACTGCGGGACAAGCGGTTCTCACTTTTCGCAACCCCGCGGAAGGATTTACGGAAAAAGATGCGGAACAGATTTTCCATCGTTTCTACCGGAAGGATGCTTCCAGAAATGCCCAGGGCAGCGGACTGGGCATGTCGGTGGCAAAGCTGCTGTCCGAACAGATGGGCGGCCGGCTGGACGCGCAGCTGGAAGAAGGCATGCTGGCAATACGCCTTCTGCTGCCCTGCGCAGATAAGTCTGCCGATACCTGAACTTATGAGTCTTTACCTTCCGCATTCCCGGAGTATTTCCCTCCTCCGCGGACAACATGCCGTTTTATCCCCTTTACTAAGACCGCGCCAGCAAATACACCGGCAGTATTCAGTATCAAATCATCCAATTCCGAATAGCCTGTGCCGAAAAGATACTGCAGGCTCTCGATAGTCAGGGAAAAAAGGAAACCGGCCAGGACAATCTTCCATAAGCTATTCCCCCGGGATTTATGCTCCAAGTACATTCCGAAGGGCACAAACCATATGATATTCCCCACAAATAAATAAAGGAAACGGAACCAGTCACCCTTTTTAAGCAGCGGGACATAGCCCTGAAATAAAGTGAGGTTTACGCTTCCGTTTTTCAGCAGCTCCACAGGAAGGAACCCCGGACGAAATACGGTGATACGCAGTACTGCGGCAATATATAACCAAAACAGAATTGTGGGCAGGTTCCTGTACTTATCCTTCATCTTATCTTTATCCCCTCTCTCGCCATACGGGTCTGTCTTATGTGGCAGTCAGACTGTCTTTTTCTTTATCAGTATCCAGAAGATACCATGTTACTAAAATGTACCTTCTTTACTTCTAACACCTATGGAACTATTATAAACACGCAGGCAGATGTCAGCAAGCCTGAAAACAGTTTTAGAGGAGGTATCACATCATGGAAGTAAAAGATATTTTTTCTTTATTAGTAAAAGAAATCCACTCTACGGTTTTTGCAACAGTGGACAAAAACGGATTCCCCCATACATGCGTCATAGATCTGATGCTGTGTGACGATAGCAGCATATATTTTCTCACATCCAGGGGAAAAGAATTTTATACAAGGCTTCTTAATCAGGAATACGTTTCCCTCAGCGGCATGAAAGGGAATGATACCCTGTCAACGGTAGTTGTTTCTGTCCGCGGGAAAATAAGAGAACTGGGAGGCGGGCTGGTCGGAAAAGTGTTCGAACAAAATACTTATATGGAACGGATCTATCCCAACGAAATCTCCCGAAAGGTTCTTACCGTATTTCAGATTTATGAAGGAGAAGGTGAATTATTCGACTTGCGGCAGCAGCCTCCCTTCCGGGAAAGCTTTTCCTTCGGAGGCGCAGACATTACACAGGCAGGGTATCACATTACGGATGCCTGCCGTCAGTGCGGAAAATGTGTACAGGCCTGTCCGTCAGGATGTATAGAAGAAGGAACTCCTTTCTTTATCCATGAGGAAAACTGTATTCATTGCGGAACCTGCTATGAAATCTGTCCCTTTTCCGCCGTGAAAAAGAAAAAGGAAGAGATTGACAGAAGATGATTACAGGCGTACAATGAACATCGTTCATATTATTAAAACTTTTATGGAGGATGTTCCGTTGAAAATCAACAAAAAACATTTACTGCTGCTGGCAGGCATTATCTGGGCCATTGCCGGATTTAACATTCTGAGAATAGGAATCCTTTCCTATCGGGGCAATGTCACCCTGTTGAATCTGTTCCTGTCATGTGTGATATTTACCGCATTCTGGTTCCTGGTATTTGACAAGCTTGTCAGAAAACATACCTTCCGTATTCTTAATTATCAGGAGGAAAAACAGTTCTTCCTTAAATTTTTTGACATCAAATCATTTTGTATCATGGCCTTTATGATGACCTTCGGTATCGGCCTGCGTGTTTCCGGCCTTTGTCCGGATTTATTTATCGCCGTATTCTATACCGGTCTGGGGACCGCCCTTTTCCTTGCAGGCGCTTCTTTTGCCTGTAACTATTTTCAGGCTCTTCGTACCTGCGGGGAGGACGATCCCGATCCGGTTTCCTGAATTAAGCGATACCTTTTCTACTCTTTGTCCTCATAAGGTCCTATGTCACTGCCGTCTTCCCTGTATTTGTTATACATCCAGTTGCCTGTGATTTCATTGCGGATATGCAGTTTTCCGAGGCTGTCTTCCATTTCAAACAGGAGCATCCGCTCTTTTCCCGGCCGGTTGGGGGTATGCAGACACATCATCAGCGTTCCGTCAAACCTGGTAAACACCATGGAATGTCCGCCGTCCTGGCTGAACAGTGGTTCCGGCTCCTGTTTCCACGGCCCTGTGATCTCTCCCGACAGGGAACGGGCATAACCGCATGTATAGGCTGTGTTGGAAAAACTGCTCCAGAGCATGAGCAGCTCCCCGTTTTTGGCCCGGTAAAGATAAGGGCCATCAGTCACCCTTGCCCAGCCCATCTTGGGCTGCGGCTCTGTCAGCTTCCATAAATCTCTGTCATCCGTAAAACGCCAAGGTGCTTCCGATGCCCGGAACAGGATGACAGGCTCCCCGATGGAATCCGACAGATCCTCTTCCATACGGATGGCGCAAATCTGTCCATCCTGAACCTGCAGCCATTCATGGCAGAATACCATCCAGGGCTTACCCTGTCTGTCTTCGTATAAGGTTCCATCCAGACAATGCCAGTTTTCCGGAGTTGCCGGCTTATTCTTTTTAGGAAGGAACGGCCCTCTTGGCGTTTCTGCCTCCAGGAACTGACACCCTCTGTATCCTCCGGGAGCCCGGAAGGAACTTACCATATAGTACTTTCCCCGCCAGTAATGGCACTCCGGAGCCCAGAAATCCAACGGCCCCCAAAAGTTTTCATCCGGTTCAAACACAGGATAGCTTTCCGACCACCAGACAAGATCGCTGCTTTCCCTCACGTTTACCGCCCGTCCCTTCTGTCCCGGACGTTCAAAACAATCATAGAGAAAATATTTCTGTTCCTTTTCCCAGGGAACAATACATACATCTCTGGTATGCAGATCCTTAACGTGAATTTTATCCCCCATAGTTTACGCCTCCTCCTTTTTTGCTTTCTATATTGCCAGAATAACATCTTTTTCCGTCAATAGCCATAGGAATCTGCGGACAGGAAGTTTGACTTTCAAACCGATAACATTTAGAATCAAATAAAGGATTCGCCGCATATGCTGCCAATGCCAGCGTCGCTCCGGATGCAGACTTAACTGCCCCTATTACCCTAAGCAGCTGTTACAAAGAATGACCTCATAAACAATAGGAGAAAATACATATGAAAACTCTGATATGGAACGGCTCTCCAAGGAAAAACGGCGATACTGTCAGTTTGTTAGAGCAAACAGTAAACAAATTAGATGGAGAATACAAGATTGTTAACGCCTATTTTTGTAAGGTATCACCGTGCATGGATTGCCGTTTCTGCTGGTCAAAAGCAGGATGTTCCATACAGGATGAAATGCAGGAAATATATGATTACATACAGGAATGCGATAATATTTTACTGGTGTCTCCCATTTATTTTTCGGAACTGACAGGAAAGCTTTTGGATTTGGGAAGCCGTCTGCAAATCTATTACAGTGCCCGATTTTTCAGGAGGGAAGAGCCTGTTCCCAAGTTAAAAAAGGGGGCTGTTATCTTAATCGGCGGAGGAGACGGACACATGGACAAAGCCTATGAAACTGCCTGTACCCTTTTACATCATATGAATTGTCATGATATATTCCCTCTGGTTTACAGCCACAATACAAATAACAGGCCTGCTGTGAAGGATCCGGATGCACTGAATGGAATTAATAATATTGTCAGGTACTTTAATCAAGCGGAGGAAAAATAGCCTCATCTTTTGCGGTTATAATCGCAAAACTATTTTATCTTGTATTGCGGTACACTGTACGCATGGAGGTGATGTAATGATTGAACGGCCGTTTTATACAAACAAAATCCTGTCTTATCTGGATACACCCTTTGTTAAAATCTTAACTGGCGTACATCGCTGCGGAAAATCTACAATTATGAAAATGTTGATGCGTGAATTGCAAAACCGCGGTATAGAAAAACAACGTATTCTGCATTATAATTTTGATTCTTTGGAGCATGAGGATCTTAAAACAAGCAAAGCATTATATACCGAATTGAAGCCCCGCCTTTCTGAAGATAAAAAAAACTATATATTTCTGGATGAAATCCAGGAAGTCCAGTCCTGGGAAAAAGTGGTTAATTCACTTATGACCGATTATGATGTAGATATATATGTTACCGGTTCTAATTCACGCATGATGTCTTCGGAAATTTCCACGTACCTCACAGGGCGATATGTATCATTTCGCATTTACCCGTTTTCCTTTTCCGAATATCTGACTTTCCGCAAGGTCTATACAGAACTGTCAGATATCCATATGGAGCTTGCCAATTATCTGAGGCTGGGTGGTTTCCCCGCACTTCATCTTCAGAAATATTCTTTTGATGATGCTTATACAATTGTGAGAGATATTTATAATTCAACAATCTTTACAGATATCGTAAGACGGAATACTATTCGAAAGGCAGACCAGTTGGAACGCATTGTCCGCTTTGTTTTTGACAACACAGGCAGAACATTTTCAGCATCAACTATATCCAAATACCTGAAAAGTGAAAATCGAACCATTGATAACGAGACTGTTTACAGTTATCTGACAAAGCTGGAAAATGCTTATATCATCCACCGCTGTTCCAGATATGATGTACAGGGGAAAGAAATATTAAAAACACAGGAGAAATTTTATCTTGCGGATCCGGCTTTCCGGTATAGTGTATTAGGCTATACTCCCGACAGTACGGCCGCTATGCTTGAAAATCTCATATATCTTGAATTACGGCGCAGGGGGTATGATGTTTATGTAGGGAAACTGGATAATATGGAGATAGACTTCATTGCTGTTAAACAGGAAAACAAGCTATATATCCAGGTGACCCGGGAAATCGCTTCTCCTGAAACAGAACAGCGGGAATACGGCCGTCTTCTTGATATCCGGGATAATTACCCCAAATATGTTCTTCGCACAGATGCCTTTGCTGATGGAAACTATGAAGGGATTAAAACCATGCACATTGCCGATTTTCTGCTGAGTGATGAATACTGAGCCATTGATTATACTCATACTCCGTAATCGCTCCGGCCGTTACTTCAGTGCCTTTCGCATAACTACTCTGCCTTCACGTTCCCCATATCTGCTGAACCCGCATTTTTCATACATCGTCATTGGACCTCTGAATTCATGATCTGTTTCAGTGAACTCCTTGTTGACATAAGCCTCTGCAAAATCAAAACCATCTGCCGCTGCATCCTGACAAACACGTTCCAGCAGCTTCGTGGCCACACCCATTCTCTGCACCTTCGGCGCAACTACAAAACAAAATATGGATTTTACTTTGATATCCGCACTATATTCTTCTATCGGCCAGTATGAGCGCAGATAGTTTAAGCAGAACCGGCAATCTGCGTTGGCGTTGCACCATCCCACAATCTCGTCCCCGCAATAGGCAAGATACCCCTGTAAGCTGCCGGATTTAACAAACTGAAGGGCGCGCTCTCTTCTCTCCTCCTGTGCAGGAAACCAATGATCGCCATCACCTGCATAAGAATTGTCGCTGCGCCAGGTAACGCAATAACATATGCATTCATTAAAGTTATGGGGTGTTACGTCAAAAAAGTGAACATAATCTTCTGCAAGTTCCGGGGTTAATTTTTTGATTTCTATTTCCATATTGTCACCTCGCCATAGATAAATTTTCTTCGTGTTTCCTGTGATTTTCCTTGGATAGATTATACTACATCTCTTGCCCGTTTTACACTAATAGATTATTTCATTTTATTCGAGGCACGTTTGCAGTAGATATGCGATAAAAAGTTAAAGATATATAGCTCAGCCGGAAAGCGATGCATCAAAAAGACAGCCGGATAGCCGGCTGTCCGCATTGTTTATTTTTTCTGTTACTATTTTCGTCCGTTGTACATTTCGGGCTTTCATCGTTTCTGCCTAATCAGTATAATGCATGTATCCGCCATGTCTTTATTTCAAAAGGTCGCAGTTCGACCGGTATCCCATCCCTGTACGGCTGTACATCCTTCAGAGGCTCTTCCAGCAAATTACATTCCTGATAATCCGCCAGCCGCCATTCCGACTGCAAGAGGAAGGATACCCTTTTCCCGCGGCATTCATGAACCCGCAGGATGATCCCATTGCCATCCTCTGCGGGTTTCACTGCATCCACAATCACATTATCCGCTTCCCAACAAAACATCCTGCCGCAGGCGGCCCCGTGACGGCCTTTCATAGGAAATAACGGCTGATTCAGGTCTTCCGCCTGTGCAAACACTTCGCTGTCCGCAAGCGCCGCCTGATGCGGCAGCAGGGAGTAGGTAAATTCATGAATCCCCATATCCGCTGTCTCATCCGGGTTCTTGGAGCTCTTCAGCAAAGACAATTCCATCCGGTTATCTTTGACACTGTATCCATATTTACAGTCATTCAAGAGGGCAATGCCGTAATCCGGTTCGGACAGGTCGGCCCACTTATGCCCGACCACCTCGAACCTTGCCTGATCCCAGCTGGTATTCCAGTGTGTGGGACGGTACAGATATCCATACTGAATATCATAGGCGGCCTGTGTGCTGCGCACATTTACGGAAAAAGCTGTTTTCAGCAGCCGGTGATCCTCCCTCCAGTCCACGCGTGTCTGAAAATCAATCCTGCCGGAAAAGCTGTAAAAAATCACATCCTGGGAAATCCGGGAATTTCGATAGGAATATTGGAAGGAAAGGATTGTACGAAGCGGCCCCTCTTCTTTTAGCTCAGGCCCTTCTTCCAAAAGGAAGTCCTCCTTTTTCTCTCTGTAAAAAATATCAATATCCCAGGCATCAAACACCACAGCCTTATCTTCATAAACGGTAAGGCTGTTCCCCGACCCGTCCAGCACCTGGCGGCAGCATCTTTTATCAAATAAAGAACCCAGGGTACCGTCCGTATGCCACACAGCCGTGTATATGGGCGTTTCCAGAATCCGCTTTTGGGAATCCCATAGAAAAACGTTCTCTTGCTGCCCGCCGTTTCCTCTTTCTCCCTCAGCAAATGACAGTGTTTTCATGGAAAGAGGCTCCGCACATATCCGCACCAGCAGCCCATCCGGGCAGTTCTGCACAGGAAGAAGCCTCCCTGTTTCATCCGCCGGCCGTAATTTCCCATCTGCCGGAATACAAACCAGTGTATCCCTGGCAAAACTTCCTGCATTGCACAGAGTCCAGCTCTTCTCTTCCGGCAGCATCAGTTTTTTCTCCAGCTTATCCGTCAGCAGTTTTAAGCAACTGTCGGCGGACTGATATTCCCGTACGGAATCCTCATACACCTCATGGATGGAAGAGCCGGGAATGATGTCATGAAACTGGTTCCTCAGGACGGTTTTCCATATATTTTTCAGGTCATCGGCAGCCAGTCCGCCGCATCCGGCCAGCACGCAGAGCCACTCGGTCCGCCTCAGAGCCAGTTCCAGCTTCCTGTTCCATTTTTTGTTTTCCGCCTGCGCCGTATAGGTGCCGCGGTGCAGTTCCAGATACAGCTCCCCATCCCAGGTATGGACATATTCTCCATTCTGTTCCGCCTGTTTTACATTCTCATGCAGCTTATCAAAAAATGCGCCTGCCGTATCATATTTTACATGAGGCATTCCCGGAACCTTTTCCAGCGCCCTGCCGCTCTGAAGCATGTCTCTCGTCACGCCCCCGCCGCCGTCACCGTACCCATAAGATATCAGGACATCCTTGCTGAGTGCTTTATCCTGAAACTGCTTCCAGCTTCCCAGCACAGTCTCCCCCTTTATGTAACCGTTATAGGTCGCGCCAAAGGATTTGGGATCCTGCCCCTCCCGCGGCGTTGTCAGAAAATAGGTGAGGATTTCACTACCGTCGATCCCCCTCCAGAAAAAAAGGTCGTGAGGCATCCTGTTATATTGGTTCCAGCTTATTTTAGTCGTTGCAAAGGTCTTGATATTGCACAGCTTTAATATCTGGGGCAGCGCCCAGCTGTAGCCGAACACGTCCGGCAGCCACAAAAAGCGGCAGGCTTTTCCGAATTCCTCCTTCAGGAAACGGCAGCCATACAGGAACTGTCTGGTCAGGGATTCTCCGGAAGGGATATTGCAGTCCGCCTCCAGCCACATGCCGCCGTCCGGCTCCCATTGGCCTTCCCGCACCTTGTTCCTTATTTTTTCATATAGCTCCGGGGCATCCTTTTTCACCCATTCGTATAACTGCGGCTGTGACTGCAGGAACCGGAAATCCCCGGATTCCTCCATCAGTTCCACCGCTGTGGAAAAAGAACGCACCGCTTTTTCCCTGGTATGCTTCAGTCTCCACAGCCATGCCACATCAATATGCGTATGTCCCACACAGTGTACCGTTACCTGTGTCTGTTTTCCCATCCGTCCCAGGCCATCCTGCAGCAGACGCAGCGCCCCGGGAACCGTATCGTAAAGCCTGTCCGTATCCCAGTCAAGCAGAAGAAAGGCACGGTTTAAAAGCTGCAGCAGATCCTGGAAAAGTTCACATGTTTCCTCCAGCTGATCCAGCGTTTCCAGCACGGCCCTTCCCTGATAATACAGCTCATTCGCGTCGTTATGAAGCCATGCCAGTTCGGCACGTCTCAGCTGATGATACTGCTTTTCATGAAAAATATCACTCCCCTCCAGACCGCTCCACAACAGAAAAGTGAGCTCTGTACGGTTTCCTGCCAGATCATCGAACATCACCTCACAGTGATTGCTGTCCACCCCCTGTCTTTTTACACCGTCCACAAATAGCAGGGATTCAAAACCGCTGTTGTGGCCGCCTCCTGTTTTTCCGAAATCAAACAGTCCCACAAGAGTCCTGCCCGGCTGTGCCTCCGGCAGCTGTATCTCCTTCTGGAGCCAGAGATATTTATCCAGCCCCGTGAAAAAATCCATTCTCTGTTTCCGTTCTCCCCTGATTTTCCCCGGAAAGGACAGGCGGACCTCATCCGGCCCGCCTGTGTCTTCCATGGAGAAAAAGGGAAACAGGGATTCTATGACGGCATACCGCCTGCCTCCCAGTTCATTTACACGGCGCCATAGCTTTTCCTTTGTTAAGAACATTCCCTTATCCTCTTTCTTTATATCGTAAAACAGCCCCAGACCGAAAGGCATCTTTACTGGGCCGCTTTCCAGTTATCGTAAGATTCCTGGTAAATACGAATCAGCTCTTCCACATTCATCTTCTTTAAGGTAGCGGTAAAATTATCATACTCGCTGTCGATATCTTTGGTACCCGCAAAAAATGCCGCTTCCATCTCTTCCATATATTTATTCAGATCCGCTTCAATCACATCAATACGGTTCTGCTGTTCCGGCATGAAATAGGTAGACGGGAACGCCACATCCGCATAAGGAAGCACCAGCTCGTCCACCTGCTCAATCCGTACGCTCTGGAAGGGATCCACCCAGTTGGAAACAGTGGAGGGGCGTACCCACTTGGGAGTGGTAGTCCCGCAGTCAGGAGTTACGATACCGCCGCGGTATTCCTCCACGGACATGCCGCCTTCGGGTGTAATATGTTCGTATCTTCCATCCTCTGCCATTTCCCAGAGTTCGCCCTCGTTTCCATAATGAATAAAAAACGAACCTTCTTCTCCATACAGATAATCTGCCCAGCGGATCATGGCTTCCGGTGCTGTACATTTATTCGTAATGGCAAACGCACCCTGTGTAATTCCCTGGCTGTAAAGAAGATAACGCTGTTTCCCGCCGGAAAATTCGCTGCTAAGCGCCGGCGCCAGGGGATATGCCTTCGCTTCTTCCGCATCCGTCACGTCATAAAGATTCTGGGGGATCGCCTGTGCCGCAATACCTACCGTATTTCCTTTCGCTTTGCCGATTCTGGTGCTGTCATCCTGTGTAGCCCATTCCTGGTCAATCAGGCCTTCCGTGAAAAGCCGGTTCATATACTTCAGATATTCTTTGAAATTTTCTTCCAAAGCCCCATATTTTACCACGCCGTTATCCACATAAATCCTGGCACTGTTCACACCAAATGCAGGCAGGATATAGAGATTGGGATCCGTGTAGTCCATGTTTCCCGCATTGACAATGAAAGTGAAGGGTATCTCATCCGCTTCCCCATTTCCGTTGGGATCCTCTGTTTTAAAGCGCTTCAGAAGTTCATAAAAGCCTTCTGTGGTGGTCGGCAGCTCCGTAACGCCCAGCGCCTCCAGCCATTCGGCGTTATACCACCAGGTCGGCGTCTTCGCCAGGGAGCCCTGATTGAAATTAGGCAGTGCATAAATATGTCCGTCAGGTGCGGTGATGGATGCTTTTACCTCCGGATGCTCCTCAAACATTTGGGTGATATTGGGGCCGTATTTTTCAATCAGCTCATCCAGCGGGATTAAAATTCCTTCTTCCATGCCATATTTGATCTGCTGGGCCGTAGTCAGATTGGCTCCGAAAAATACGTCCGGGTAGCTTCCCCCCGCCAGAGCCAGATTTTTCTTTTCCTCAAAAACCTCGGAAGCAGGCGTGTCAAAGGTGAAGGAAATGTTTGTTTTCTCTTCCATATCCTTAAAAAATACAAGTCCTTCCCATGCCCCCTGAATCGCCGCCTTGGATCCCATCATACTGACATTGATCTTTTCATTGACGATCGGATATCCTGTTTCATTAAAATCTTCGGAAACCTCTGCTGCTTCTGTTTCCGCTCCGCCCTGTGCAGGCTCCGCCGCACTTTTACAGCCGGTAAGCAGCATTCCCGCCGCCAGCGCCAAACTTAGTGTCCTGAACCATTTTTGCTTTCTCATACCTCTAATCTCCTTTTTAATTTACAAGCCGGAATCCGGCTGTTTTTACCAAATCATCCCTTGACGGAGCCTATCATTACCCCTTTTACAAAATACTTCTGCACAAAGGGATAAATCAGCATTACCGGCGCGGTAGCCACAATCATAATTACGTATTTCACCAAATCTGCTATTCTTGCCTGTTCCGCCATCGTAACGGCGTCTTCTGCCGACATGGTCTGGGAGGAAGCCGTCTGTGCCACGGAAAGGATTTCCCTCAAAATAACCTGCAGTGGGAAAAGCTTACGGTCCGACAGGTAAATCATGCCGTCAAAATAGCTGTTCCAATGGGATATACCATAAAATAAAGTCATTACCGCCACAATCGGCGCCGACAGCGGCAGTACAATCCGGAAAAACACTTTGAAATTGGAGCAGCCGTCTATCGTAGCCGCTTCCTCCAGTTCCTTCGGGATCGAATTTTCAAAATACGTGCGCGCCACCACGATATTATAGGATGAAGCAGCGCAGGGAAGAATCAGCGCCCACAGGGTATCCGTCAAGTGCAGGCCCTTTACCAATATGTAAGTAGGAATCATGCCGCCTGAGAAAAACATGGTAAACAGTATCAGCATGATAAACAGCTTCCTGCCTGCCAGCTGCTTCCTGGAAAGCGCATATGCCGCGGGCAGTGTGATCCCCAGATTCAGAAGCGTGCCCGCCACCGTATAAAAAATGGTGTTCCGGTAACCGATCCAGATTTCCGAATCCTTTAAAACCTTCTGATAGCCTTCCCATGTAATGCCCTTCGGTACAAAAAACACGGCTCCCGTGCTCACTAAATGAGGCTCGCTTATGGAGGCGATCACTACAAAATACAGGGGATATACCGTTATCAGAAGCACAATCAGTGAAAATATAGTAAGAACGACGTCGAAACGCGATATTTTTTTCTTTTTCATCTTAATCCCTTTCTCACCAAAGTGATGTATCGCTGATTCTGCGTGACAGCGTATTCACCAGTATAAGAATAATCAGGTTAATCACCGAGTTGAACAATCCCACCGCCGTAGCGAAGCTGTACTGGGCATTTACAAGGCCGGCCTGATATACATAAGTGGAAATGACTTCGGACGTCTCCGTATTCAGCGGATTCTGCAAAAGCAGCAGCTTCTCATATCCGACGGACAGCAGGGAACCCGCATTCATAATAAGGAGGGTAATCATGGTCGGCAGAAGATGGGGAATATTAATATGAAGAATCCGCTGCAGACGGTTTGCACCATCGATCATGGCCGCTTCATGAAGCTGTTCATCCACTCCGGAGAGCGTGGCAAGGTAAATGATACTGCCCCAGCCGGTAGCCTGCCATGCATTAGCCCAGACATAAACGGAGGGGAACAGCTTCGGCGTGGTAAGGAAATTAACGGCCGTGCCGCCTGCCGCTTCTATTATTTTGTTAATGATACCGCTGGCGGGGCTTAAAAAGGTGGTAATCATACCGCAGAAAACAACTGCGGAAATAAAATATGGAGCATAGGTCGCCGTCTGAACCGCACTCTTCAGCTTTCCCTTTTTCATTTCGTTCAGCAGCAGCGCCAGCAGGACCGGCAGAATAAAATTGACTGCCAGGCTGTAGATACTGATCGTCAATGTATTGCGGATCAAATCCCAGAAATAATATGCATTGAAAAATCGTTTAAAATGCTCCAGCCCCGCCCACGGGCTCCCGGCAATTCCCTTGCTTGGCGAAAAATTCTTAAAGGCTATCTGCACCCCGTACATGGGGCCGTAGCAGAAAACAATAAAATAGATCAATGCCGGAAGAAGAAAAACATAAAGCTGCCAGTTGGCAATGATACGCCGGAATTTAACCGGCCCGCCTCTCTTCCTGCTTCCCCCTCTTCCTTCCGCCGTTCCTTTTCTTTTCATATGTTATGTACCCTCCCTGCCATATTGTTATATTGTATTATTATTATGTTTTTATAATAATATCATTTACTTTGTATAATGTCAATTGCTTTTTTAAACAATACATGTATTTAATGACGGCATTCCCGGGCTTCCAAAGAAAAAAGGACATAAAAAAAGCCATCCGAAGACGGCTTTTTCATTATATATATTCCCGTTTGCTATTTTACTTCTCCCACAGTCCCGCAGTCCCGTATCTGATAGTCCAGAATTACGTTTTCCGGCCCGGCCGCTTTACTGCTTATCCTGTTTTCCAGTAATTCCAGCGCCTTGCCGGCAATCTGATCCTCCGGCTGGTATACATGCGTAAGAGAAATATCCCCGCATTCATACCCAATGTCATCGAAACAGGCCAGAGACAAACCGCCTGGTACCGCTATTCCTTTTTCCCGGGCAAGCTGCCTCATTTTCTGTCCCCTGCCGAAATTACAGCCGATACACCCCGTCAGAGACGGATATTCCTGAAGGAATTCCCTGTAGAGCTCATATTCCTCCTCATAACGGGCACGATCCTCCTCTCTTTTCATAAGGGGAGTCCAGTCTTTTCCGTTCCCGGCGGTCCTCTTCAGCTTCCATTCATGAAAAAATACCAGTTCTTCCTCACAGTCATAGTGTTTTGCCGCCGCCTTGAATCCCCGGTACCGCTCTGCCAGCCCGGTTCCTTCCTCCGGCGCATCGCCGAGAATACCTATCCTGCGGTGTCCTTTTTCATAAAACAGGCTGATCAGATCGTATGCCGCCCTGCCATGATCGATTCCCACGGAGGATGCCGGAATGCCGCTCAGTTCACGGTTAATCGTAACAATAGGATAATCCTCAACCACAGCCCGCAGCAGCTCTTTATTATAGGAGCTTCCCATCGCAGGGAAAATGATAAGCCCCTCCGCCCCCGCACTCTTTACAAATTCAATCTCCCGCGCCTCCAGGCTCTGTGAATTCAGGGAAAGATTCAGTATCAGATCATAGCCGGCCTGATCCGCATATCCGGTAATCGCCCGGAGAGCCGATATACCAAACGCATCCGAGGCGTCCTCCGCAATACATGCGATCCTTTTTCTTCCGGTTCCATTTCTCAAAACCGCCGAAGCAGAAGCCTGCGGCCATGCAGCGGAGGGAACACCAGACTCCTTCTTCTGTTTATCAACAGCAGGCTTATCTGCTTCAGGCGGGTTCTGGACAAAGGTTCCCAGGCCGGGTTTCCTGACTACCGTTTCATTCTCCACCAGAAGGGACAGCGCCTTTCTCATGGGGATGCGGCTCACTCCATAATAATCAGAAAGCTCCTTTTCCGTGGGCAGTCTGTCTCCCTTCCTGTATGTCCCGTCTTCCATTCTGCGCAGAAGGTCCATATAAACCTTTTCATATAAAAGTCCTTCTCTCATTCTGCCTTCTCCTATCCATGTTATATTGTTGCTGCCTGCAGTGCGTTACTGTTCCTTGGTACCTGCAGCCAGTAACTGGAATTTCTGAAATCAACGCTTGACGTATTCTATTTGTTATAATATCATAATATTATGTTTTTTACCACATTTTTTTATCTCAGGCTTTTTATCCAGGAGGAATTCAATGATGAAACAAAATCAGCATCCCAACGTAATCTATATTCTGGCGGATGATATGGGGTACGGCGACTTCGGTATTTTCAGTGACGGAAGCGCCCGTACTCCCAATCTTGACAGACTTGTCCGCCAGGGCTGCGCCATGTCGCACTGTTATGCCGCTTCCCCGGTCTGCGCCCCGGCCAGGGCGGCTCTTCTCACAGGCCGTTATCCGCACCGCACCGGCGCCGTAGATACCTACGAAGCCATCGGAGGCGATCGTATGGCACTGCGCGAAGTCACACTCGCAGACGTCTACCGTGCAAACGGCTATCGTACCGGCCTGATCGGGAAATGGCATTTAGGCCTGATTGGAAAAGAATACCATCCCTGCCGCAGGGGCTTCGATACCTTCATCGGGTTCCGCGGCGGCTGGAGTGATTATTACCAATACAAACTGGATCGCAACGGAATTTTGGAAGCCTCTGACGGCACCTATATGACCGATGTCATAACGGAAGAATCCATCCGTTTTATCCGCGAGAACAGAGAGCAGCCCTTTTTCCTCCATACCGCCTATAACGCGCCGCACTTTCCCTTCCAATGCCCGGAAGAATATGCCGCACCTTTCCGGGAACGCTTTAATCCCACTCTGGCGACTCTGTACGGAATGATCGCCTGCATGGATGAAGGAATCGGTAAGCTTCTGGATGTCCTGGAGGAAACCGGACTCTCCGATAATACCATCGTAATCTTCGCCAGCGATAACGGCCCTCAGCTTTATGGTGACACAAACCGCTATAATTGTTGCCTGAATGGTCAGAAAGGAGAGGCCTTTGAGGGAGGGATCCGCGTCCCCGCCGTCATTCGGTGGCCCGGTCATATCGCTCCCGACAGCCGCTGCCATGCCTTTTTCCATGGAGTCGACTGGTTTCCCACCCTGCTTTCCGCCTGCCGCCTGGAGCTTCCTGAAGGGGTTTCTCTGGATGGCAAAAACAGACTTGATGAAATACTCCTGGGCTCCTCTTCGCCCTCCGAACCTTATTACTGGCAGTGGAACCGCTTCACACCGGTCTCCAAATGCAATGCCGCCGTCCGCTGCGGCAAATGGAAGCTCGTCTGGCCGCCTGTCGAGGAAGCCATGCAGGTGCCGCCCTATGTGGTGGAGATCGATGAACGGATCAAACAGGAAGAAACGGTTCCTGATACACTCTACCCCTTCGACGACTCTTACCGCCGAATTCCTGCCCCACAACCGCCCCGCCTCTACAACCTGGAGGACGATCCTCTGGAAAGACATGACGTATCCATTGATTATCCCGAAATCACAGAATCCCTGTCCCAGAAATTCGACAGATGGTTCGACAATGTCATGAAGGATTATCACACCGCCGTCCCGGAAAACAGATAATACTCCGGCGGTTCTGCCTCAGGATACTGTTTCTTCCTGCTGGCAGGCCGCCTGCTCCTTGATTTTTTTCCATTGCCCGGAGAAGAAATAGCTGAGCATACACAGCATTCCAAAGGCAAAGCTTATGGGCAGACAGGCCATAACATAACCGCCGTCAATAAAATAGGTGATCAGATATCCTACAGGTATCCGAACGGCCCAAAGCATCAGAAGATTGACAATCGTGGGGAAACGCACCTCACCCATTCCGTTTACAAAGGAAATAATACCGTTAAAGACGGCAAAAGTCCAGGTGAAGGGAAGGACAATACGGATATAACGCACCGCAAAATCCAGCACTGCCGGATCTTTCGTAAAAAGACTTAAAAGAGGCCTGCTGAAGAATGTCACAAGAAGCCCTGCGATACAGGTAATCAGCCCGGAAAACAGCGGGATCTGCAGACCTCCTTTTTTCAGGTATACATAATTCTTTGCCCCCAGATTCTGGCCGGAAAAGGTGGTGGCGGCTGAGGACAGGGAGTTTATCGCCACATTGGCAATCCCGGTAACCTTGCTGCTGACCGCACAGGCGGCAATAAACACGGAGCCCTGCATATTGATCAGGGACTGCATCAGAATATGTCCCACAGAATAAATAGAACCGTTCAGCCCCAGAGGCAGGCCAATTTTTACTATAGCAGCCAGCATTGCCTTATTCAGCCGTTTGGGAAGCAGGGTAAAGCCCAGCTCCGGATACTGCCTTCGTATATAAGCCACACTGAACAGCCAGGAGCAATACATGGCGAGCATTGTTGCCAGCGCCGCTCCCGCCACATCCATGCCCAGCCCTGCCACAAACAGCAGATCCAGTGCAATATTCACAACACAGGAGACTAGCAGGAAAAGCAGGGATGCCCTGCTGTCACCGACTCCCCTCAAAATACCCGCATTCATATTATAGCCCATGTTTCCCAGTGTCCCGATAAAAATAATGCGGATATACGAATTGGCAAGGTCCCAGGTATCGGGCGGCACCTGCATGATTTTCAGTACAAGCGGCCCTGCAAACTGCCCGATCACCGCCAGCGGAATGGCGCATATGTATAAAAAGGAAATAGCCGTTGCGACAATCTCCCTCTGGCTTTTCCCGTCGCCGCTTCCGGAAAACTGGGATACCAGAATCGATACGCCTGTTCCCAGGCCCAGGAAAATGCACAGCAGCATTTCAACAGGCTGACTGCTCGTCCCCACCGCGGCAAGGGATACGGAACCGCAGAAATTGCCGATTACCAGCGTATCGACGGTTCCATATAGCTGCTGCAGCACATTCCCCGCGCATATAGGCAATGCGAAAATCAGCACCTGCCTCATTATGGAGCCTTGTGTCATATCTATCTTTTTAGATGCTTTCATAACAGAACTTATCCCCCCGATATAGCTTGTCTTACTTTTTCAGATTATATGTGCAAAACGGCCCGAATACATTATAGCACCGACGGACGGTCTGTGGCATCTTTTTTATCATCCTAAACTTTTTGTTTGGCTATATTTCTGCACAAAATGCCTTATTGCCCATTATTATTTCGTATAATCATCCTAACTATAAATGTATTTTAAGGAATACTCCTCGTTATACTAGTCACAGTGACGGCAATTTGATACAATAGATATATAGAAATTATTGATGCATGTAATATCTGATATTTATTTACAACCCAATGCTATATTGACAGGAGATAAAAATGTCGATTCCCATGTATAAAAAAATTCAGCAGGATCTGTTCAATATGATTGCTTCCGGACAACTGCGTGAAGGAGACAGGATCCCTTCCGAATCCGAATTAGTCGAACAGTATTATGTCAGCGCTATTACGGCCAAAAATGCGCTTAATTCACTCGCAGATCGCGGATTGATCACCCGCGTAAGGGGGAAAGGATCTTTTGTAAGCAAAAGCCCTTATTCTATTTCCCGGACAGACACCAATGACCGCCCTATTTCCATTGGTGCCATTTTTCCCAGCGTATCATCACTAATTGATCAAACATACATGATGTACTTGAACGAACTCTGTCAGAAAAATAATTATCGTCTTTATTCCTGCTGTTCCCAGGAAAACGTAAGAACCGAAAAGGAACTTTTGAACCAATATATAAAGAGCGGTGTCCAGGGAACTATACTCTTTCCTGTAGTCACTGAAATGAATAGTCCTATGATTACCCGTCTGATACATGGAAGTGAAACTGCGCCTCCATACCCTCTTGTTTTTATTGATCGGTATTTAGAGAATACCGGCGGCTCCTACATTATTTCAGATAACAGACAGGGTTCCCGCCTTGCGGCGGATTACCTGCTAAATGCGGTAGGCGAACAAATTGCCATTCTCCATTTCCCACTGTGTAACAGCACCGTCACCGAACGATACGATAGTTTTCGGGCGGCTTTTACCAGTTCAGGAATACCTTTTACGCCCAAGAATGACTGTATGATCGACGATCTCCGTCTTTTAGATAAGAGCAATGAAAATAGAATTGAATATATTATGGCCTCCATTTTGCAGCATCTACGTAAATATAATCAGCTTCAAGGTCTTTTCTGTGCCAATGCCGAAATCGCACAGATTGCTTATTATGCTGTAATTCAAATGAAACGGACACCCGGTGTGGATTTTGAAATTGTCAGCTTTGATCCCCCCTATTTGCCCGGGGTTCATTTTATTCAGCAAGATTATCGTACCATGGTTCAGCATGCGATAGATCTGCTGTTTGCACAGATCCAGGGGGATTTTACTGTCGTCCAAACCCGGATTCCTACTTCATTTATTTATATGGATGCACAACCTACACACACACAAAGTCTTCGTTATCTGATCAAGGGGCCTAATCAAACTTTTTAGCTGCATCCTCTATTCAGGTTATACACACTAAAAGACGCAGAATCAATCGTAACGATTCTGCGTCCTTTTAAAGGATAGAGCTATTTTTTCTATCAAATCCGCTTTACCATGAGTATCCGATATTCATTTGTCTCTTTATGATATGGTAATAATTGTCGGATCCATACCGTAACGGCCTGTATATCGTCCATAAATTGTCATGCCGCCGCTGTTGCTTCTCAGCATAAGTACATGTTCTCCTGCTTCCAGCTTATTTGTGGGCAGTGGTATTTCAAATCTTTCACCATACCCCAGCCGTCCCGTATTGCGATAATTATAAGGATTTCCTCCCTGTGCGCCATTTGAGAAAAGTGCACGCTCGTCAGAAGGATCATCCGGAGGGTTCAATGTGCCTGCCAGTACATTATCCCAATATACATCTATCTGTGTTCCAAAAAGAATCTCATCAGTCACTTTAATGGCATTTTTCCCTTCCCGTGCCCCTGCTTCCATAATAAGAATACTTTTCTTTGCTTTTTCCGGCAGATAAACCGCATAACTCAATTCTCCGTTTCCACAGATACCAACCGCACAGGCATTATCCGTTTCCTGAAATACCTGTACATAGTCTCCTTCTGCACGAGCAAACATGCCAGGAGCTATTGTAATTTCTCCTTCATAGGTACCTGTACAGGCATCTTCAATATAAAGCTGAATATAATTACGACACAAAATATCTCCGTCATTCTCTACATATAAGAAGACATAAGCACCTCGTATATTTTCAGGAATAATAAATTCAAAAGGTTCCTGCTGTTCTACCATGAAAGATTTGAAATCTATAGGACACTCCATACCGGCAATTCCTTCCGTATAACGGCCTAACCGGTCTATTCCGGTAACAGTCACATGCAATACAGGATCCTTCACATCCCTCCACGCGAAATGTGAGGTATAAATATCAATTTTCATTCTCTGTCCAGGTTGTACATGCTCAATTCGATTGCAGTCTGGAATGACCATATCCATATTATTTACCATATCATACCCAACAGATACCATATGATGATCCACATACCCATAGTCACGTTCATAACGTTCAGCTGTAAGGGGACCGGAATCCTCCATCTCGTGAGATGCCACATTCATACGCAGATAACCCGCAATCTTCTGGAACATCCTTAGCTGCATATCGATCCCATTGATATGCAGAAACTCACTAATAAAAATAGGCCTGCCCGTCTGTACCGCTTCACCGACACAATGCGGTGCACGGATCCTGTTAATATAGTTGAAGTCGGAACCAGGATAACAACTCTGGACAAGTGCCTTCCAGCGTTCTTTTGCCTCCCAGTGATCAGCCGGATAATAATGAAAATCATTGATCTCACAAGCTTCTGTTTTTCCAAATCCCGAATTATCACACACAAGCACATGCGGCCATGCTTTTTTAGCACGGAAACCGCTGTCTCGCAGAAACTGATAACGCAGTTCATTTTCCCAAGGTGTACTCACATGACAGCCTTCAACGCCCCAAGACTCGTTGATCGTCGAGACAATCACAATACTCGGATGGTTATGAAGCCGTTCAAGCATACCATCCAACTCACGATAATAAGCTTCCTGCCATCTTGGTTCCTCCGGTGTAGCATAGAAATTTCCCGGATGCTCTGTCCATACCAACTGTCCCCGTCGATCACATTCATCATACCAAAGCGGTTCGTTCTCCTTAATATGCACACGCGAAAGATTATATCCATAAGCCATCGTACGATCAATATCATAACGGATAGATCCCCGTCTGCCCTCTTCTCCTTCTGTATCCAGACTGCGATACGTATAAATACCAAATGCATTGTAACACTGATCGAGAATTCCTATAACATAAAAGGGCCGATCATTGAGATAAAGATACTGATACTGCTCCAGAGGATCATCCGTCTCCTCAGGGCTATGGCCGGGCAACCAACGACTTTCAACCTTACGGAGCCCCACATGACTCCTGACACAGTCTGCCCCCTTTCCCTCAACCATAAGCTCGGCAACAGCTTCATATAACCTTCCATGACGATATTCCCAAAGTTCCGGTACATCAATGACTAACTCAGCTTTCCCTTCACCAGCACAAAGTAGAATATCTGCCTGATATTGCCGTCCGGATTCCGGAGCCGTCAGGGTGAGAGCAACAATCCCATCCGGTGCATTTTCTGCGGCCACTTCTGCCAGTACAGATGCATGTATACATACCCCGTCTGCAAAGTCCAGATACGGTGTCAGGCGAATACGCGTCAAATGCGCCTTGGCGCGCGGTTCGATCCATACACTTTGCCAGATACCCGGAGCACTGGAAAACCAGAATATCTGCTTGCCCATATTATGAGAAAGAATATCGTGAGGGTATTGAACTTTGATAACCAGTACATGGGTAGAACCAGGTTCAAGGAGTCCCAGGTCGAACTCCAGATCACTGTATTCATCAATCCGCATACCGAGATAATTATTATCCAGCCAGACATATGTAACATTAGAGCTTGCACCAATATGCAGAATCACATGTTCTTCATCCGGGAATGTGTCCGGCACAGTAAAGCTGCGGCGATACCATGCATGTTCTCCTGTTAAATGATAGTTATTGAACTGGGTATTCATCTCATGTAATGTACTGCCGCAGGCAAAATGCTCCTCGCCAAATCCCATCAGGGACGCCCATGAAAATGGTACGCGGATGTGACGGTCATATTGAGGTGCCTGCTCTTCATACCAATGTTCCTTTATTCCCACATTGTCAGGGTCAAACTGAAACTGCCAGGTTCCATTCAAAGAAAGCCAGCCATGTCTGCTACGGTCAAACAATGGGCGATTATATTCCCTGCGGGGCGTATTTTCCGATGTTTGTTCTTGTAAATAAATGCAGAAGTTCTCCTTCTGTCCGGGTATACAGCAAATTTCCCTGCGTGTAAACAGATACCCTTCCGCCGACGCAATAAGCATATGATTTCCACGCGGCACACCTTCTATCGTAAAATACCCTTCTTGATCAGTCAATGTAAAGAATTCATCAAATCCTGACAGATGAATTCCGGCGCATTCCACAGGCTGATCTGTTCCGTTTAACACTTGTCCCGTAAAAGTACATGTAGGCGCAATACCATCTATCATTGCCCAATCCAAGTAGGCATAACACGCTTCAAATCTCTCCCGCCAGGACAGAGCTTTAATAAGTGCACGGGCATCTCCTGAAATTTCAGGAATGTCTGCCTCCAGCAGAAATTCATCAAAAAGCTTTGCTGTATAATGATTTCCTTCTCTCTGTAATGTCAGACGGACCGGAAACGTCATATCCCAGGAAATCTTTGCAATTACGAGCCATTTAGGCTGGCCGCCGCTCATAAACGATTCGCCGTTCTGGCTGCCGGAATGAACTCTCAATTCGATTTGTCCGTCTGTAGCAGTAAGAAGTACATACTTTCCGAAAGAACTGTCTCCTGCATAAAATCCTACGCCGCACCCTGTACATTCCTCATCCCATCCTGAAAATTCGGCTGCAACCACACTGTGTTCCTGTAAAAATGCACGACTCAACAGGCAATTCCCTTCATTCCACATATCATGTTCCGGAAGAGCAAGACATGAATCCCCCACATGATGCGGCATTTCCAGGCATGGAGTTGTCATATTGCAGAATTGCCATATAGATGAATCGAGCCTCTCATCTGTAAAATGATCATATAACATGTAAATCACCTCAATTCATATTGAATCCTTTTAACAAGTGTCCGGGCTCCAAAAGAACCAACACCAGCACGTCCATAAGAAAATGGCTCATTTTCCATTACTGTAACCAACCGTTGTCCATTAACCCAGACAGAAATTGAACCACCCCAAATCTCCACACGTATGCAATATTCCTTCCACGGCAGCAGGAAACAGCGCTGACGCCACAGTTCTTTCTTTCCAAAATCCATCCTCCAAATAAACATCTCATTACCATCAAATCCCACAAAATAACCACGGTGACCGACCTCTACCTGCTCATAATAGCTGGAATCTTCACTCACACGCAGGAAAAGTCCCGAAGGGTTGTCCGAATCAAATTCATAAAACAAAATGTCTGCTTCAATAAAGCCATCTGCATGAAATCGTTCCCCAAAACGGGAGAGTACATGTCCTTTTCGGTCCATTTGCATGCCTTCGACACGATCGATACAAATGTCTCCCTCGATTTGGTCAGCTTTATGGCAAAGTTCCAGTCCGCTGTATTCCCCTTGTTCCGGCTCAATTGCCGGAAATAATTCCATACTGTGCAGAAGCACTTCTCCCTCTTTTATAATCAGATTACATTCCTGTATACCAGCCTCCAGTATGACTCTGCCCAGTTCCAAACGTCGCATAGATTCCATTCTGGCAAGCTTCATTCCACATTCACCGGTACAAAAACCGCATTCGACTTTCGTATCTTCAAATGCCTGTGCCAATATTTGAATATGATATTCACCAGCCTGCTCCACATTAAGGCGCAGGCGTATCTGCTCACCTTCTCGCAGCATAAGATGCTGCTGCCCGTCAGCACACCTGAACACTTTTCCGTCCGAACCGGGCATAGCTAACAGAGCAAATGCCTTACCGGGAATATTGTTATAATGAAGTCGATCACTTGATTGACCTACCTGTCCATGAAAAGCAACATAAGATGTACGTTGTGCATTCTGTGTACCAATGCGTCCCGTACCATCCAATGCTTTTGTTTTGCCCTGCATCATCAAATCAATAAAGAAACGAGTCTCTTCCGGAGCAAATTCCACACGCAAAGAATGCAGGACGTCCGTACGGAATCCCTCGTACAGCTTACTATCCAGAAGGCATTCCTGACCATCTTCGTTTACCACGTACACCATAAAATGTTCTTTCACGCACGATATACTCACATATTCCTGCTCATCCCGATATCCAAAAAGAGCTTTGCCCTCATTTCCCGGAATCAACGTAACTTCTGCTGTACCTATCTGTCTCAACGCTTCACAGGAAAGAATCCGTCCGCTTTCATACTGAAACTTGTCTCCATAATCCGCATTGTCCGTCCAGCCATAGAAGTCTGCATGGGGTGGGGCAGGACATTCCGACTGTGATGGACCGCTAACCACTAATTCATCTCCCGGAAAGAGCATACGATCCATCCGCGAATTACGTCCATTCCTTTTTCCCATTCGATCCACAGGATAACTGTGGTAAAAAATCCAATAACTATCCAAATCCGGCCCGATTACACTTGATGAATGACCAAGACTGCCGTTTTCATAATCAGAATTAACCAATATAGTCTTATTTCTTGGAACCATCCATGGACCGAGCGGTCCATCCTCGCTGATTGCATAATCAATGCGGTATCCCCGCGAAAGAAGATGATTTCCGGTCATCGTAATGTAATAACGTCCAGCACGTTTAAACACTCCTGGTCCCTCTGTCCAATGTCCCATTGAAGTACCAAACAGTTCATGTGCCTCGTGGATGGTACCATCCCTCTCCAGCTTATGCGCATATATGGAAGGATTTCCTGCCCGGAATAAATAAAGCGAACCATCATCATCGACGAAAATCGAACCATCTATTGTTTGTCCAAAATTATCTGTGAGCCTTTCAAAGGGACCTGTCGGATTACAGGAAGTGTAAATATAATGCCCTTCCCCGCGAGGGGAAGTAATAAGGTAAAAAACACCGTTAAAATAAAATATTTCGGGTGCATAAGCATAGCCAAGAATTGGATCATCCGCAACAATCCCAATGTATTGCCAATCTGTCAAATCTTCCGATTCCCAGACTTCAATACCTTCCGCCCCTGCAGAAGGATAAAGATAATACCGCCCATTGAATCGATACACAAACGGATCTCCGACCTTTGCCCAAACATTTTCTTTTCCTATTGTTTCCGGTTCAGGCAGACGAATCGGATTTTGATATTGTTTCATAGTCAGTTCCTCTCTTTCTGTATATATCTAACACATATCAAACCACAAGCGCCATGCTGCACGAGCCGTTCCTGTATCGAATAACGGATACCATAACTCTGCGTGCCACCCCTACATACAATAAAGGGGCTACGCAATTGCGTAGCCCAAAGATTTTGTCATAGGTCATCCTTGACGCTGTCAATTACCTTTGTCATTTCCTCTGAGATTTGATCTATCGCTTCCTGTGCTGTAATATCTCCAACCAGTGCAGATTGGATAGCAATTTCTTCAATATCGCCTATCTGGGCAGAAACATAAGGTATATCTGTATCCGCAAGCTGAGAAGCTGCCGCCAGATTTTCTTTCAATGCATCATAAACAGGATTCCCTAATTCAAGGAAAATGTCACGTTCATAATTGGACGCACGACAGGGATCCATCTCTATAGGAGCTTTAATATATTCTCCATCCTTGGAGGTTACCAATTCACAGAATTTAAACGCCATTTCCTGTTCAGCACTGCTGGCTGCTATAGACATTGCCCATCCTCCCAAACAAGGGCTGCCCCCCGGAACGAGCCCGTATCCAACCTTTCCCTTAGTAGGAGATCCTTCTGCCTCACAGTTCATGTACAGGCCAGGCCATTGTTCCATCATCGCTGCATTGCCTTGTGCAAAATAGGTATTGCCGGTATCCCAGTCAAATGTAATACTCTCTTTGGGTGCAAATTTTACAAGATCGAGCATAAACTGTAATGCCTCAGTGCCGCTGCCATCAGTAAACCCGGGAACAAAATTATCACCTACCTCTTTTCCGCCAAAATATCCCAGATGATTGAACCATGTGAAACGACTTGAGCCCTTAGATAAAACGCCTGAATAACCATATTCTACTGGAGAATCAGGATTTACTGACTTTGTAAAGAATTCCGCCACTTCCAGCATCTCCTCAGGAGTTGCCGGGACAGTCAGTTCACGGCCATATTTTTCCTTAAAATTTGCCTTCTGGGTCTCATCCTCAAACAGATCCTTACGATAGAAGAATACCATTGAGTCAGGCTTAAAGGGAAATGCCACCTGCATTCCATTATATCTGGAATACGTATCATACATACCGGTAAGAAAATCCTCCTCGTCATAATTCGGACTGGCAACTGTATCAAGCATTCCTGTAATATCGGTCAACAGGCCTGCATGAGCATAAGAATGAATATAGGCAATCGGCATACAGACAATATCAAACTGGTTGCTTGTCAGACCCATCTGTCCTTTCTCAAAGAGCTGATCCGGGAAGGATTGTACCTCTACTACTCCTCCTGTCATTTCCTCAAAAAGAGAAGCAAATATTTTAAAGACCGTCTCATAATTAGCTCCCGAACAGGCGACCACAATCTTTTTCCCTTCATACATTCCGGGCTGAAGTGTCCCATCAAGATCAAGATTCTCCAACATGGGATAATCTGACACCTTCGCCCCGGATAAAGATACTTCCTCAGCAGCCGCGGTTCCTTGACTATTCTGTGTCTCTCCTGCCGCAGTTTCTTCTGCGGAGGGCGTGTTTACCGCACTGCCGCCCTGGTCCGTGGCAGCTGAATTACCGCCACACGCCGTCACACTGCCCATAAGTGTCAATGCGAGAACAATTGCCAGAATCTTTCTTTTCATAAAACAACCTCCTTTGTGTGATACCGAACCGCCGTTATATAAGCACAATAAACGGAACGGTAAATTTTAATTATCCGAAAAGGCGTAGCCTTCTCTTATCCCTTCACTGCTCCTGCGGTAAAACCTTTTACGATATATTTCTGCATGGTAAGTGAGAGAATAATAGCCGGAACCATAGATAACGTACCTGCTGCTGCAATAGAACCAAAGGGAGTGTCCCTGTCCCTCTGAATCATGGTATTGATAGCAATTGGCAATGTCTTTGCTTCATCCCGAAAGGTTAATGTCAAAGCAAGCCCAAACTCATTCCATGCCCCTATAAAACACAAGATAGCAACCACAGAAATACTTGGCAGCACTAATGGAAGTGCAATATTCCAATACATTCGATAATTGGAACATCCATCTATGCTGGCGGATTCATAGATTTCCCGTGGAATCTCCTCATAAAAATTGAGGAACAGCCAAATCGACATTGGCAATGAAAAAGTACAGTATGCAGCAATAAGACCGAAAGGATTGTCCAAAAGTCCCAGATTCAGATAAATAATATATAACGGAATTGTATAAAGCAGCCCCGGGATCATACGAATAACGTAAATACCAAACGACACAGTCTTACTTCCTTTGAATCTGAACCGCGTCAAACCAAATCCTGCCATGGATGCTACTAACACACATAAAAGTGTAGTCAACGTAGCAATTTTCGCACTGTTAAAAAGAAATGTTGGAAAATTTGACTTACGGAAAATTTCTATGTAATGAGTAGTCGTTACACGCGTAGGAATATACTGCGGCACAGTAGTCAGGATATCTTCATTGTATTTAAAGGACATGGTCACTGCCCAATATATTGGAAAAATAAAGAAAAAGCTAAACACACATAAACCAATAAATAATCCCACCTGAACCAAGTGTTTCTTTTTTAAATATTTTAACTTCATATACCTCCTCCTCTCAATTATCCTGTTTACGCATAATCAGCATAGTTGCAACTGCTACAATTGAGACTACGACAAAGAAGATAAAGGCTCCCGCCGAACCTTGTCCTACATTATTATAACGAAATGCTGTTTTGTAGATCGTTGTTCCAATTGTTTCTGTAGAGGCCCCCGGCGCACCGTTTGTCAACTGCATAACCGCATCAAATGCACGTAATGCGTCACTGATTCGTATAGATATCACCAGTGCAATAAAATTGCGGATGGTAGGAAGTGTAATACTAAAGAAAATACGTGGTCCGGATGCACCGTCCACCCGTGCGGCCTCAATCATCTCGGTTGATACAGTCTTAAGTGCAGCCTGGAATACAAGTACACAAAACGGTGTAGCCATCCATACTTCTACGATGATGATAGCGATTTTTGCATAAAAAGTTTCCCCCAGCCAGTTAATCTCAGAAAAACCCATAAGCGAAAGTGTATTGTTTACGACCCCATAAACCGGATAGAACATTAATTTCCAGACAGTAGCTGAAACCACTGCTGCAACCATCATCGGTATAATCAGAAGTGTCTTAAAAGGAGCTGCGAAGCGGGCAGAAGCCTCACTATTCAGCATGGATGCAATTACAAGTCCCAGCACTGTCTCAATAGCAACTACTACCACGGCAAAGGTCAGCGTCCACTGAATGGAGGCGATAAAATTCTTATCAGCCAGCATATCCATATAATTCTTAATCCCAACAAAATGCACTGTACTGGCCGGCATAGCGAGATTATATGACTGAAAGCTAAGGTAAAACGAATACCCTATTGGAATAATGGATATGCAGACCAGCATTATCACAGCCGGTCCTAAAAAAACCACTGGTGCCATCCTCTCGAAAAATGACTTCTGCATTCCTGATTTTTTTTTAATCACAGGATTATTCATTTCGCTTCTTTTTCTCCTTTCTTGATTGAAATATTGCTTTATTTGTCCTGATTATAGCATTTGAGTATTGTTAAATATATACTAGATTTGGTATAAAATTATAATATTACTATATATTTTTTCCATGGTATAAAAGCTTTTATTTTTTAAGAGCCATTTTATTGTGCAATATATTTAAATTCCTCCAAAACCGTTCATCTTATATCCCACTACGCTTATCACGTATTTTTATTAATTTTTTTGTTATAATTCAATCATTTTGATAATATTCCTTGCCGCTTGAAACGCTTTCATCCTTCACCTGTTTCTTGACATTCTCCGCCAATCGTATTTAAAATAGAACTTACATACAAGGATGTGCAATCCGGAGCCAACCACCCCGCCGCAGGCGGCGGGGCATCAAGGATGCCGCATCAGAAAGGCAATTACATGAAACTAATCCTCTCTTACATCCGGCGCCATATCGGCATGTTTGCCACTGCGCTGTTCTTTTTAAGTTTGGAAACACTGGCGGACTTGATGCAGCCCACCTTTATGTCCTACATTGTGGACGACGGCGTAAAGGGCCGGGACATCGGCAGGATCCTGATGTACGGCGCCATTATGCTGGGAATCGCAGCCTTGGGGGCACTGGGGGCAGTCATGCGCAATATCTATGCCAGCCGTACTTCCCAGCAGATAAGCCGGGAGATGCGAAGCGATATCTACCGGAAAGTACAGACGCTTTCCTTTGAGAATATCGACAGGCTGCAGCCTTCTTCCATCATCACGCGGATTACCAATGACGTAACCCAGATCCAGAACTTCATCAACGGCAGCATGCGCATTATGATGAAGGCGCCCATTACCTGTCTCGGCGCAATACTGCTCATCATCCTGCAGACACCGAAACAGATACCCATGATGATATTTATCTTATGCATTTCTTTTTTGCTGATCGCCGCCAACATGGCATTAGGCTATCCCCGTTTCGGGAAACTGCAGCGCAAGCTGGACCGGCTCAATGAAGTCAGCCGGGAATTTCTTTCCTCCATACGTGTGGTAAAGGCATTCTGCGCCCAGGAGCAGGAAGGCGAAAAATTCCAGGCGGCGGCAGAAGACTTTGCCGGGGCAGGAGTCTCCGCCATGCGTGTTTCCGCAGTCTTTTCCCCTCTGATCAATCTGACCGTCAATGCCGGGATCGTCGTGCTCCTGTGGCTTTCCGGCAGCCAGAACAGCGGGCAGATCGGCCGTCTCATGGCATCGGTCAATTATATGACCCAGGTGCTTTTCTCCCTGGGAATGGTCTCCAATATACTGAATACGGCGGTGAGGGCCACAGCGTCTGCGGGACGTGTGGGTGAAATTCTTACGGAGGAACCGGCCCAGAAGAATGCGGCTTCCCCCAAAGATTTCTCCGGCGAAGGCGAAGTCTCCTTCCGTGATGTATCCTTTTCTTATGCAGGCACCCCGGAGCCGGCGCTGGAGCATGTGACTTTTACAGCCAATCCCGGGGAAACCATCGGCATTATAGGGCCCACTGGCTCCGGCAAATCCACTCTGGTGAATCTGGTCCCCCGTTTCTACGATGTATCGGAGGGAACTCTCCTGATAGACGGTATCGATGTGACTCAGCTTGACCCGGATAAGCTCCGGGCGCAGATTGCCGTTGTTCCCCAGAAAGCCCTGCTGTTCTCAGGAACGATTGCGGAAAACCTTCGCTGGGGAAAAGAAAATGCTTCGATGGAGGAGCTTCAGAGG
>OGXN01000427.1_pt1 | contig 54858 bp, 78 predicted proteins | sample 1576281 | NCBI WGS metagenome assembly OGXN01 (sample SAMEA3541494, study PRJEB24748) | human gut metagenome | biome: human gut; feature: human-associated habitat; material: faeces | place: China | collected 2012
ATGACAACCACTTGGAAAACATATTTATTGATATTGCCCTACGTGGAAAACAATACACTGTAGATAATGAAGATTTGGCAAAGGATCTTTCAACAAACGGTGTATTTCCGAAAGCGTGGAAACGAACAGAAAATGGATTTTCCTTATTGAAAGACGGAGGAGTAGAAGTTGTTGAAAAGGAACTTCTATCAAGTAAAATTTGCCAGTGTTTTGATGTAAAGCAAGTTATATACAAAAGAGGTACATTTGACGAAGAACCAGTGACAATGAGTGATAATATTACATCAAAAGATTTTTCTATTGTGTCAATGGAAGCATTTGAAATTTATTCACAGAACCATGATCGAAATATCCGTAAATATATTTTGTCACTAGATAAACATGATTATTATATGATGAACATCGTTGACTATCTTGTAGGAAATACCGATCGTCACTGGGGAAACTGGGGGGTTTTAGTAAACAATGCAAACAACAAGCCAGTTTCGCTTCATCCGCTGATGGATTTTAATAAGACGTTTAACGCATATGATAAAGTAGATGGATCGAATTGCCAGACATGTTTTGGAAAAAGGATGACACAAAAGGATGCTGCATTAGAAGCTGTTGGAAAAATTGGATTGAATCAGATAAAGGAAGTAAATCGTGACTGGTTTCAGTATTTTCCGGAATATATCGATATGTTTTATGAGCGATTAGAAATTTTAAAAAAGTGAATGGAAGTAGAAATAATCTGTTGAAGATTTCATAAGAGAAAAGGGAAGAGAGTATATGTTAAAGATTATCAAAAAAATTCTACATGGTATCTTTTGGGTTGGAGAAATTATTACCCGGCCCTGTGAGAGTATAGGTACATTTTTAATTAGTGAATGGGGGGAATGTGTAGATGCTATTGGTGGGCTGATAGTGATGGTATGTGTATCAGGCGGGTTTATTTATGTCTGGTATCCACGTGGTACAAAAGCAGATGCAATTGCTTCAATAGTGGTTGGTATTGTCCTAGGTGTCTTTGTATGTGGGATAAGTATGTTTTTGCTAAAAATCATCAGATATTTAGTGTCTATGATCTGTTTTCCAGGTATGTTGTTAAATGGATTCTTCTCAAAAATGGAACTCCAAACCGGACGTAATCCTACCTTGGCCGAAGTAATGAAAAAGGTAAACATTGTGAATTTAGATGAATTTTTAAGTAAACAATCATCTAATGTGAAGGAAGAGACGACGCAAGAAGATATTTGGCAACAAAAGCAGAAAGCATATGAGGGATATATCAATCAACTGCGTAGAGAGAAGGACGAGGCAGAATATAAGTGGAAGAGAATGCAGGCAGAGCAGAATGCCAGGCAAACGGAACAAAAAGCAAATCAGAGAACGAATCAGAGAACAGAGAGCAGTAGTTATACCAATACCGCATATACAGCCTATCAAGAAGCACTGGCATTATATATGTTAACGGAACCATTTACAAAGGCGGAATTGAAGAAACAGAGAAATCGTTTGTTAAAGAGTTTTCATCCGGATGAGGGTGATTCACAAACAATGGTATATGCTCAGAAGATTAATAAAGGCTATGAAACACTTTTGCAGTATGCTAAAAATTAAATGGAGAGAAGGAATATAGATGCGTGAGTTGGTAAATAATCAAGATTTGTTCGTACAAATCAAAGAGAAATTATCCAATATTGAAAACAACAGGACAAATGAATTGATATGGGAACCTTTCTGTAAAGACTTTATATATCGCTTTTGTTGGAGTAGCAATGCGATTGAGGGAAATACATTGTCTTTAGATGAGACAGTGTCTTTGATTGAATATGATGAAGTGAGATCGGGACATACCTATACGGAATATCAAGAAGCAAAGAACTTATACGTTGCAATTCAGATGATGATTCCAGCTGTAAAAAGAAGAATCGATGAAGAATGGATTAAGAAAGCAAATGGTATCATTATGGGAGATTTTGGAGAGTACAGAAAAAAAGAGGTATACATTGGCAGTCTAACAGAAGTTATTTATTATCCGCCGAATCATCTTGAAGTTCCAGGGCTTATGAGGCAATATATGGAAAATGTTATGTTTGAAGAAAATGCGATAGAAGATGTTATAAAAGAAATTGCACGGCAGCATATCAGGTTTGAGAGGATTCATCCTTTTGGTGATGGAAATGGACGTGTAGGAAGGATGATTTTAAATCAACAGTTAATCAACCATGGGTTGTTGCCAGTGTGCATCAATCCAAAAGGAAGTTATAGAAGATCTTTTCGGACATATGAAAAAAATGGGGATACTTCTCTGTTGGTTCACGAAATATGTAAATCAGAGGTATCGTCGATTGGTCGGATAGAAAGTTTGGTGGAAAATTATGAAAAAGTTCATAAAAAGATGAAAAGTCAAGTTCGGAGAAGATGAGGTAATTGGGAGAAGAATGGGGCTGTCGCACTAAGTAATTAGTGCGTATCCTCTTTACAATGTGCTTAATGAGTGGTATATTATAGGTATAAATAAGGCACTACAGATAGTTGGTTAGTCCAAATTTGATAAAGTTACAAAAAAGTAACCGTATTCCTTTGGTTGGTCGGGGGCGGTTACTTTTTTGATTGATTTATATATGCTATCAGAATCGTTACAACGAGATGAGAGTACACTTTTTTTGTAACTCCATGTGTAAACAAAGAGAAATTAAATGTAGGATAGTAAAGTAACCTAAAGGAACCTGTTTTTCAAAATTGATATATGTTATTTTAAAATAAAGAGCAAAGAAAGAACAAGGAAATGAATACTTGTTCTTTTTTTTATGCTCTTTCCTATTGCTATTACATTCAGTAACTGGAGAGGAGGATGCAAAAAATAGAAGTCGTATTGAAAAATCAAGAGAAAGAGGGAAAAAATGAAACGGGAGCTGGAAGAAAAAATTAAATTTGAATGGGAAAAATTCTACTTAGACTGTATGCGAACATCCAAGGAAAATATTTTTACAAAAAGTCAGGAGATTACGATAAAACGAGAGATTAAATCCTGCCTTATAGAAATGGATACGTCATATGGAAAATTGGTGCTGCAGAAGATGTTGGGATTAGAAAATATTATTGAAGCATGTTATCGATATATTTTGGAACTGGATTTAAAAAATCCTTTAAAAATGCAGGTATGTAGTTGGGTCAAATCATTGTAGTAAGATGTAGTTGTGCCGAATTTCGGCACAGTGCGAAAGGAATATAAAATGGCAGATATAGAAGGAACAACAGAAGTTGTACAGGTGTCGTTAAAGACCATGGAACTTCTGGAAAAGATGTTTGGATTTACATTCCATATAGGCGAGAGTGTTCTTGGATTTGTAGGAAAAGGCGCAGGAAAGATGTTTCGGATGGTTTGGTACGCTCATACAGAAAAAATGATGCTGTCCGGGGGAAAGCGCAAATTTCAGGAGATTGTAAAAAATAAAGGAAGCCTGGATATGGCGATTACAACAATCTCCATTGAAGATTGGAAGTCAAAAGAAGGAAAAGAATTTCAGCAATATTTGAAGAACAGAGGCGTACAGTTTGTACTGTTAGATGATATTACAAAAGGCGATAATCAGGTACAGTTTATGTTCCATGCGTTGGATGCAGACCGTGTAAATCATCTGCTGAATGATTATCGGCGGAAACATCCAGGATTCCAATACAAAACGGAATCCGCAGCTGATTTTTATGACAATCTTCCAAATGAGACAAAACAAGAAGTGAATCAATCATTTGCGACAGAGCTTCAAAAAATTGATTATCGGGATATGGATATTCCGGAACAATCCGTTTGGAATAATATACATACAGTTGATTCAGAAAAAAAAAGAGCATTTGTTGATCCTGTAAAATCGACAGAATACAAAGAAGTCATTATTCCGAATGAATATGTACGGCGTGATCCAGATCGAGGAATTGCGTTTATACGGAGTGGAAATGAGGGATTTATATTGCCGCTTAGTTGTATCCAGGAGGTAATCGTAAATCGAGATGGCGTGAATGACAAAAGGGTAAAATGCATGATCGAACCATCAGGGATGTACCTAAGATTTACCGAAAACGGAGAACGTCATCATATCAGTGGGCATGAGCTAACTGAAAAATTAAAGAATATTGAAAATCATTTAAACAGATCAGCTTATCAGCATGATAGGCAAATGGAAAAAGATCCAAAGACTATAGATTCAAAAAAATCTATTGCAAAATGGAATGATAAAGGAAAGAAAGGAACGATTAGAAAATGAAGAAAGTATTAGAAAAAGTAAAAAGTATGTTTAATGAGAAAACAATTATTACAGGTTTGATTCTTGCAAGGGCGTTTGCTTCTAATATTGCATATGCGGCCGGAGGAATCAATACAGGAGTTTCAGAGCTGGATGATCTGTTTAACAAAATTATCTTAGTTTTAGGAGGAGTGGTTACAGGGTATGGAATCTTAAAATTAATCAACGGTGTCAGGGCGTGGTCTGATGCTAATGAGGAAATGGATAATGCAAGAAAGAGTCAGGGTATGCAGACTATGATATCTGGAGGCCTTTGTGCATTAGTGCTTCCGGTACTGGCATATCTGGGATATGCGATTAGCTAAAAACAATTTCAAATTTGGAGAAAAGCGGAGAAAAGCACTATGGATATTAAAGCAAAATTTTATGCGATACATGTACCGGAGGAAAATAAAGCAAGAACCCATCAGTGGGGAAGCGCAGATGTCGTAGTAAATGGAATTGAGATTTTGAATATACGTGCAATGCAGAAGCCAAAAGTAGATGGGGGATGGGATCACTTCTTTTCCTTTCCCAAAGTGAAGATTGGAGAAAATTATCAGGAGGTATTTTCTTTTACGCCAGAGCAAAGGAAAGAAATTGAAGATAAAATCCAGTGTGCAATGCAGGAGTTTGTATTGCTGCACACACCAAAAGTGATCGTAGACAAGATGACAATTCTAAACGGGGATAGGCTGCTTGCGATTGGAAATGTAAAGGTAAACGATATTGGTATCAATAATGTGCGCTTGTATCAAAATGATAAAGGGGAGAAATTTGCACAATTACCGCAATATCAGGATAGAAAAGGAGAATGGCACAATTTGGTGCAATTCAGTAATGCAATGTTCGCGCAGCCGGAGCTGACAAGAGTCATGGAAAGCGAATATGAAAAAAAGAAAGAGATGGAAAGAACAAAAGAACCATGTAGGAAACCGAAAACCAGATAGAAGAGGAAATAGAGGGGCAGTAGTGTCCTTCTATTTTAAAGTAGAGTAGTAGAGGAGAATAAATTGGGTGATATAATTGCAGATATTTTTGGTGAGAAAAACATATTGTATACGTTTATCGATTGGATTTGCAGTGTCTGGAATGGATTTATCGATGCAGCCTGGGGACTGATTGCACAAACTCCGGCTGAAATAAGTCCGGATAGCTGGGCGCTGGTTACGGGGGATTTAAAAACACTATTTACAAATGTTGGTGTTTCTCTTGTAGTTGTATTTTTTCTTTTGGGTTACATCCGAAATGCAATGGATCTGAATGAAGAACTTACCTATGAAAAAGTAACAATGCTGCTATTTATGCTTGGCGTAGTAGAGACAGTTTTTGTGCTGGGTACAGAATTAATCCCCGTGTCATGTACTGCAGCAAAGGGATTGGTTTTGAAAATAAAAGATGTTGGAGGAATTGACTCGATACATTTGAGTGCGGAATCGTTAGAGTCAATCCCTTGGGATGACATGAGAATGATCACCATCATTATTGGTTTGTTGCTAAGTATTTTTGCACTGATTGCTGCAGTAGTTTGTGGCGGGATTATCGTTTGGGGTGTTCTGGGAAGAGTATTTAAGGTGTTTGTCTTGATTCCAATTGCTGCAGTGCCACTTAGCACATTGGCAGGTGGAAATAGAACGTGGAGACCGGCCTTGAATTGGCTGAGGGAATTCCTGATCTCCGTTTTCGAAGTGGTTTTGATTGCTGTTGTTTTGATACTGGGAGCTTATTTTATAGGCAGTAACATTTTAAACAATTATTTCCAATTTGGATCAGATGATCCATTAAAAGCAACATGCACAGGAATATTTATGATGATCATCAATATGGGAGTTGTTGCAGGAGCTGTAAAAGGCTGTGAGGCTATTTTAAGACGTGTATTTAGTTAAGGAAGAGGAAATATGGATATTAAAATTAATAAAGATTTTACAAAATACCGGATTGAAAAGTGGAGGGGGTTTTCAAGAGAGCAGATCACAGGCGGGATTTTTTTGTTTTTTTATGTGTGTGGCGGACTGTATGTGTTTAACGGGATTTTTAAAGTACCGACACTATTATCATTATTTTTGCTGACACCGATAGGCACTCTCATCACATTGATTGTATGCTACAGACCGAATAATATGAGCTTTTTGGCCTTCATCAGGAAGTGCAAAGGCCCGAAAATATTAGTTTATAGAAGTATCCGGGAAGTAGAAGTAAAAGCAGAAAAAGAACAAATTCAGAAAAAGAACATGTATAAGATTATAAAACAGGGAAAACGGATAGGAGTGCAAATTGTACAGAGGACCGTGACTTTCCTAAAGCCGTATTTTGAAAAAATAAAAGCATACATTATAGCAGAATTTAAAAGGCAAATAGCCAAAATTTATCCCAAAAAGGAAATAAAGGAAACGGAGGAGCAGCAACATGAAAATGAATCTTAATAGAATCAGTGATTTTCAAAGCAGTAAAAAATTGCAGGAACCTATATTTAAGATGCCAAAATCAGTCCAAGAATCTATCCCGATTTCTAGAATCCATAAATCAGGTGTATTTGAACTGGAGGCGAATAAGAGAGAAAAATTATACGATAAGGTGTATCTATTTTCTGATATTAATTATTCAGATCGGGATGAAGATGAAAAAGAAAGTATCCTATTGCAAGTGTGTGAAATGCTGAATATGTTTCAGACCAGTTTTAAGATTCAGATTGCCAATTTTCCACAGACCAAAGAATTTAAAGACCAGTTGTTTATTAAAACGGAGTGCAGAGAAGGCTACGAAAAAAAATTAGCAGAGGCATACAATGCAGTTTTTAAAACACAGATGGAAGAAGGAACTAACAATCTTACAACTGTACGCTTTTTGATTCTGACAGTAGAAAGAGAGTGTTTTGAGGATGCAATCGCATATTTTAATAGCATCGAAGCAGAAGTAGAAGAACATTTTCAACAGATGTCTTCAGGAGTGATCGGACTGACTGCAGAGGAGCGATTAAAATATCTGTACTATACATACAACTTGGATTGCATTGATGATTTTTCATTGAGCTGGACTGGCTTACACGGAGTTGACTGGAAAAATGATATATGCAGCAATTGCATGCTTCCGACTAAACGTACTTTGGAATTCGAGAATTATTTTGCAAGTACGCTATATATTCGAAACTTTCCTAACTCTGTTAAAGATAAGTTCCTGAGAAATTTAATTTCGATTCCAACAGCGAGCATTATTACGATTGATTCATCTCCGATCTCCAGAGATATTGCTCTTCAAGAGCTCCAGAAAATTTCAATGGGAATCGAAGATTCTATCCAGAAGCAACAGCTAGAACGGAATAAGATCGGAGCATATACATCGGATATTTCTTATAAAAAGAGAAAAGAAAAAAAGGAGATTGAGAAATATCTCTCGGATATGGGAGACCGGGATGCTAATTTATTCTTCACGCAGATTTTGATCACTGTTTTCGGTAAAACAAAAGAAGAACTTGAGAAGAATATTCGAACCGTGCAGTCCGAATGTAAAACAAATCAATTCGGAACGAAAATTTGTGCAAATCAGCAGTTAGAGGCATTTCAGACTGTTTTACCAACAGGAGGACGATACGTGGATTATATGCGTCCTCTTTTTACCCAACCCCTTGCAGGTTTTGTCTTTTTCAACGCCAGGGAAGTGATGCAGGCAAGGGGAAAGATATATGGGTATAATCGCATATCCAAAAAAATGATATCCGGAAATAGAAAAACGCTATTAAACGGAAATGGGATGATTTTAGCATTACCAGGAAGCGGAAAATCGGTACAAGCCAAATTTGAGATGGGACAGGTATATCTAATGGAGCCAGATGATGGAATGATTATTGTAGATCCACAGCAGGAATATTCCGATATTGTGTGTAAATGGAAGGGACAGTATATTAATCTGTCACCAGAAGCTGAGACCTATATCAATCCATTCGAGTTACCAAAAGATCAATCGATCAATTATGGACAGTTTGTATCCGGAATCGTAGAATTAACGATTACGATGATCGAAACAATTATGGAAGGCGCATTTACGCAGTACCATAAATCGATTGCAGAACGTGCAGTGCGACTCATGTATCAAGAAGAAAAGTGCATCAAAAATTGGGAATCACCTACTATGTATGACTTCAAGAGAATTTTAGAAAATCAGACGGGGCGTTATCAAATGTTTGCGGAAGATATACTGATTATTGTGATGGAACGATTTTTAAAGGGGTCTTTGAGCATTTTTACACACCCAACCAATGTAGAATTACATTCCAGGGTGATCGGATTTGGCCTTAAAAATCTCCCCAAAAATATGAAACGAACTGCAATGCTTATTATGCTCAAATTCATCGAAAATCGAGTGCAGGAAAACTTCGCCAAAGGGGTAGCAACATGGATTTGGTGTGATGAATTTCATGTAATGACCAGTATGCCAAATCTACAAGTTGAAATTGAGGAAATTTTTAAAGTTTACCGAAAATTTGGAGGTATCCCTACGGGAATCACCCAAAACATTGCAGACTTGCTTAGGACGAAAGAAACAAGAACAATGGTGGCGAACTGTCAATATTTATGCTTACTAAAGGCAGAGCCAATTGATCAGATGGATTTAAAAAATGCATTAAAATTAACAGCCGCACAGTTAAAATACATAACCAATAATCCTGTTGGAACTGGACTACTGAAATTTGGAGACAATATTGTGCCTTTTGATAACCGGATGTCAAAAAGCAGCATGTTATATCAATTGTATAACACGAATATTCATGAAAAAGCCAGAGAAAAAAAGTTGGGAAATGCACAATAGGAGAGATATAAAAAATGAGGAAAAAATCGACAATAAAAAAGTGGTATTTGATAGGTATAAGCAGTGTCATTCTTTTTTTCTGTATTGTCATAGGAGTGTGTGCTTATTTTTACACAGAAAACAAGAAATTGGAACTCCAGCAGCAACAAGAAAAACAAATTGAAAAGGAAAAGCAGAAAAATGATCGTCTTTATTTGACATACATAGGCATTGAAAATATTCCGTTTCTGGCAGATGAAACAAAATTTGTTCAAGAGTATGAAAAATACATCAAAGAAGAACTGAAACTGCCAAAAGTTAGTATCAGTATATTTTTTTCAAATTATGAGCAATTATCCAAAAATGTATATTTATTGTATTCCCAGATTAACGACACGAATTCGACTGTGCTGCAGACAGTTGTTAATGTTAGCCACCACGAATACGAATTTGATAAATGCAGCAAAAAATTTGAAAACATAGAAGAATTAGGTGGAGTAGTACCGGGAGGAGAGACATCTTTATCAAGCAAATATGAGGATAAGAAAAAAGAGGAAGAGTATGCAACTGTCAAGTTTGATCTAACGGTGGAAAAGCAACAGGAGAATGTGAATTTTACTGGCGATATGAAAAATGTACTTACAGATGTGATACAACGATATGCTGTGGAAAAATATAAAGAAACAGATGTGAAAGTGACAGAGATTAAATTAACAGATGCTTATATATCCGAAGAGTATCAAATCTATGTGTTTACATTGGAGGATTTAATAAAGAGTAACGTTGCTGTTTATTGCGATAAAAACGGCAAGATATTATTTACGATGGAGATATAACATGAAACTGAAACGCCTGGATACATCAGAGAGCAAGGATATCGAAAAGAAAAATAAATCACAGTTGAGTGATAAAATGGAAAAACAAATCAATCACCAAAATCCACAGGAATTTCATAGAAGTTATCAGGATCATCTAAAAAAGATAGGTGTAGTACATAATGGAGCAGATGTTCTTATGCAGCAAAACAGTTATAGCAGCAATTTCAGTACATCATATTCAGGAACGGTTGTTCCGGATCGCAATGAAAACCAGGCTGAATCGCACAGGCTTCCAAACGCTGCATTGGATTATCGGGAATTGAATTTGCAATCTTATAGGAATCAATATATGCAAAGGATAGAAGTCCCTGCTTTGATGATTAATAAGAAAAAGATTCTATGCCAAGTACCTAAAGTAACTCACGAAGATGTAGAGTGGGACAAATCAGGCTCACATCCCATATATCGAGAGCATGTTTTATTATCAAACAGTACGAAGCAGAAACAAGTAGTGGAAATAAATGAACAGAGTCAGTCTACAACTTCTAACGAAAACCATGTGTCCGATTATATGAACCAGGATAATCAGTCAGAACAGAACCAAACAGACATCCGTTTGATGGAATTGCAACGCCAATTTGAAGAGCATCCAAATGGAAACCTTAGAAAGCACTACGAATCAGAACGTATACCATTTTATGAAAAAGCAGAAGAAAAATTGGAAAATGTGAAAAATCCATTTACTGATTTAGAAGATGATAATATCCAATTGGTAGATATTCGATTATTGGAATTGGAACGTGAATTTCGTAGTCATCCAAATGGAAACCCAGCAAAGCAATATAAGTCACAGAATTATAGCTCTCATATTTCTGAGGAGTATCAAGGTGCAGAAAGAAAAAATAAAGTAGCTGTTAATGTGGAAAAGGATTCTGACTTTATTAAAAAAAATCGTATTCAGATGGAAGTGGTCACACCGATAGAAATAGGGGATGAGCAATCAGAAATAGAAACAGATATTCGACGTTTAGAACTTGAACGCAATTTAACAGAAGATGCTTTAGATGGTGATTCATTAAAAGATAAGAAGTCCTTGGATCGGGTTTCCCAGAAAATAGAAAGACAAAAAAACAGAATTTTGGAAGAAAATCGATATTTTCAAATAGGAGAAAATCCGGAAACTATTTTTGGAAGTCAACAGACTCGGGGTACTGCTTATGGAGAAGATCTGGAGTCGGAGTCTCCTTTTGATAGTGAAGAAAATGAACGTCTTTTTGATGAAATGGTTAAAGATCAAGAAGGGGAGAATTTTAATCAAGAACATACGGACACAGAAAAATCGAAAAAGAAGGAGAAAGATGACTCAGAGAAAAGCTCCTATTTTGTGAAAAAGGACAGCCGAAAAATAGGTAAGATAGCACAAAACGCAGAAAAAATTTCCAATCTATCAAGAGTAATCGATCACGAGATGAACGCACTATATGATTCAGAAGAACGAAAAAAAAGTGCAGCAAAAGACTATATTACGGGGAAAATAAAAGGAAAGATCAAAGGGTCGGCTGCATCTGCAGCAAAAAAAGCAGGAAAGAAAGTTGCTGAAAAAACAGTTGCGTTGGCAATTCGGGGCGTGAAAGCAGCCGCTTCATTTCTTGTCCCATTTTTGCCGATTGTTGGAATTATTATAGTAATAGCCGGGATTATCATAGGAATTGGTGCCGGTGTTGCAGAGTATGAGAATCAGCAGCAACAAGGGGGTGGCCAAGGAGGATATTTTGGGAAAATGTATTATTGGATTGAATACGAAACGGGTAAAACAGATGACACAGCGTTTGCCACTGTTTTAGGGGATGGCGGCAGGGCATTTGGAATACAGTTTGACTATGAATATGCGCTGCAGCCTTTTATGAATTATTGCTATAACCGGAACCCGATTGCATATGTAGGATTTCAGCCCTATTTGAGTATGCCTAAATCTAATTTATTAGGTAATCAACAATTAGCTAAGGCGTGGACAATAATATTTGAGACAAATAAGGAAGCGTTTATTCAGGATCAAAAAGATTTTGCTAAAGAAAATTATTATGATGGAATTGAAAGAAGGGCAGAACAAGCGGGAATTAAATTAAAAGATCGGGACGAAGTGTGTAAGGGAGCTGTATTGTCTTATAGTTTTCAGTGCGGGGGGAGTGCTGCATATCAAGCAGTCGAGGAACTAAGAGCAATATCAGACGATGAAGAATTTTTGAAGCAGATTTACGCTGTTCGAACGAGAGAATTTTCCCGATTTCAGGATAGATATAAAAGAGAATTGGAAACAGCCTTGTCTTTATTGCATGGACAAGGTGATTTCGTACCACCAGTAGATATGTCAAAATGTGTGGTTACATCAGAGTTCGGAGAATACCGATCTCCTTCAGATCCATCACACAAAGGTACAGATTTCGGAAGCATTGGTGCTGTGGCCGTACCGACTTATGCAATCGGAGACGGAACGGTGTTGATTGCAGGATATAGCTCAAGCGCAGGTAATTGGGTTGTCATTGATCATGGAAATGGACTGGTGGCAAAATACATGCATCACGAATCTATAAAAGTCCGAGTTGGACAGCAAGTGAAAAAAGGAGAGCAGATAGGAAATATGGGTACGACAGGAGACTCCACAGGTGTACATTTACATCTGCAGTTGGAGTTAAATGATGTGCCAGTAAATCCAAGAAATTATATTACATTTTAGAGGTTGAAATATGGAGCAGACAAATATAGATATGGAAGATATGGAAGAAATGGAACATGAGGAAATGGAGATTCAGCAACCTGAGTTTGGTCAGGAAAAAAGCAATAAAGATCAAGAAAAAAAAGCACCAGAACAAGCTGTATCACCGATGAAAAAAGTAAATGTGCTGTTGGAAGAGCAGAGTAATATGTTACATCAACTGCTTAATCATGCGGCCGCCCAAAGAGAAGAAATTCAAAGCCTACGAAATCAAATAGAGAGTATTTATCAAAAAATTAAAATAGAACAACATTGCGAAGAAGTAGAAGAAAAACGTATAGGTGTTAGAGGGATTTTTAGGACTACGTCTAAGGAGAAGAAAAAGAAAGCAGAGTTATTAAAACTATTACAGCAAGTAGATTTTGGTGAAGATCAGTTGGAGCAGATTCAAAAAGGTATAGACGATGGATTATCTATTGAAGAAATAAAAGTTTATGCGGTGCAACAGAAGTCTGCGGTGCAAATGGAAAAGATACGCAAAATGTATGTAAAAATTAAAGGAGAAGAAAATGAGTAGTAAATTAGAGCGCATTAACAAACAATTAAAGGCAGTAGAAGATCAAAGGAAAGAACTTTTGATGAAGAAGAAAAAGGAAGAGGAAAAAAGATTATTAGAAATTGGAAGTCGAATTGCTGAAGAAGTGAGTATAGAGACGATAGATTTGACGCTTTTAATGGATGTGATTAGGGAATATTACATCCCATTGGCTGGAAGAAATGATGGAGAATCAGATAAAGCGGAGGACTAATATTGAATGACAGAATTACAGAAACAATTAGCGGAGCAATTTTTACATTTGTTAGAAGAGGAGAAGCTGGACTGGAAAAAAGAATGGAGCGGAATTCCAGGCAGACCTTATAATCCAGTTTCTGAGACGGTTTATCGTGGGAATAATTATTTTTCGCTGTTCCTGACATCTGTAGCAAAAGGATATCAGGATCCCAGATGGTGCACTTTCGCCCAGATTAAAGAGAATGGGTGGGGATTAAAAGCAGGAAAGGGACAGAGTGCAAAAATAGAATTTTGGTACCCTTATGACCGGAAACAAAAGAAAAGCATCAGTTGGCTAGAATTTTGGGAAGCCGGAGGACAGATCAATGATCGATATCAGCTGTATAGCCGTATGTATGCTGTGTATAATGGGGATATGATTGTAGGAATCCCTAAGTTGGAACTAGCACAGAATGAAATACAGCCAGTAGAATTGGTGGATACCATATCCCAGAATATAGGAGTTCCGATTTCTTATCATCAAACAGACCGGGCATTCTATCGGCCAACGGAAGACCGTGTCTATCTTCCGTACCGCCAACAATTTGATTCCGAATATGCTTATGCTTCCACAGCACTTCATGAATTGTCCCATGCGACAGGGGCGGAACATCGGCTAAATCGGAAGCAAGAAGGGAAATTTGGAACAGAACCCTATTCGTATGAAGAATTGGTGGCAGAGATTAGTTCCTGTTTTCTATCCAGTGAGCTTCCGATCGTACAAACAGAAGAGCATCTGCAGAATCATAAGGCATATGTCCAGAACTGGATCCAAGGAATCAAAGAGCAACCAGAAGCTTTATTCCATGCTGTGAAAGAAGCAGAACAAGCCACTGTGTATTTGGAATATCATGGTGGCCTGATGACAAAGGAAGAATATCAAATATACCAAAAGGAATCAGAATTTTCTAAAATTCAGGATGAAATTTTACAGGAGCTGCCATCAACAAAAACAAAAAAATCTCTGTCTAAATACGTCTGGAAAATTTAATGTTTAACAATCAGAGGAAAATAGACGATGAAAAAGAAAAAAATAAAGAGTTATAATATCAATCAGAAAAGAATAAATCACAAAAAATGGTTCGTTTTTTTGATTATCGCAGAAGCAATTGTTTTTTATTGCTGCAGTAAGGTTGAAAGTCCGAGCGGAATGAATCCTACACCACTTGGAATGGTAATTATGTTGTTTATCTGGTTTATACAATATGCGAAAGCAATTGATAAAGCCAGTAAAAAATACATGCCAGGGAAAGAAATGGGGAGTGCGAAATGGGAAGATGTAGAAAGATTTAATGAGAAGTTCAAATCTCCAAAAGAAGATGAAAATATGATTTTAACAAGAAATGCTCGGAAAATGTATGATAAAAAAACCTTGTTAAATAATAATGTTGTCACAGTAGGAGGTTCAGGAGCCGGGAAAACAGCAGGGTTTGTTGGTCCGAATTTATTACAATTTTACGGCAGCAATATCTATATCGATCCGAAAGGAGATACACTAAAAACTTTCGGACCGGCATTGAAGAAAAAGAAAATTCCGATAAAAGTACTCGATTTATGCGAAATGTTGCTATCCTTCCAGTACAATCCATTTAAATATATAACAGAAGAAGTACATATTGACCAGTTAATCAACAATATCATTGCGAATACGACAGAGAAAGAGGCAAAAAGTGGGACAGATCCATTCTGGGAGAAAGCAGAGATTTTGTGCGAAAAATCTCTGTTTTTCTATGTCTGGTTGGAATGTCCTCAAGATTATTGTAAGTATACACAAAATCCAATCAATGATGAGAGTGAAGTTATGATCGTATCTGGAAGACAGATCTATAAAACTCCAATTTATGATATACATGGGAAACCTATGCGATTGACACAAACATTGCGATCGGTACTATTACTTCTGGGAGAAGCAGAAGTAAAAGAGGATGATGATGAACTATCAGATTTGGATTGCAGAATGATGGTGTTGGCTGAAAAATTAAGGCAGGAGAAAAAATTACCTGAGCAGCATAAAGCCATTGATAATTATAATCGAGTTATGCGGGGAGCAAAAGATACTGTACGATCAGTAGTGATGTCAGTGAATGCTCGTTTTGTAAATTTTCAAAATGAAAAGATTCTGCGAATTTTTGATGATGATGAGTTGGAACTGGAAACAATAGGAACCAAACAGCAAGTTTTATTTTTAAAAATTCCAGATGAAGATACGACATATAACTTTGTTGTAGGAATGCTTTATACGCAATTGTTTCAGACCTTGTATCGAGTGGCCAGATCATATGATAATGTCCTGCCTGTTCCGGTAGGCATATGGGCTGACGAATTTGCAAATGTAAAAATGCCGCATGACTTTGAAAAAATTTTGGCCACCTGCAGGAGCAGGAATATTTATATCGTTATCATCGTGCAGTCATTGGCACAATTAAAAACTCTGTATCCAAATGATGCTTATGAGGGGCTGATCGGAAACTGTGATACATTTGTCTACTTAGGTGGAAATGAAAAATCATCACAGAAATATGTATCGGAATTACTAGGAAAGTGGACAATTGATAAAAAGACAGACAATCAGACATTGGGACGACAAGGTTCTACATCCATTAACAATGATCTGCTGGGAAGAGAACTTATGACGGAAGATGAAGTCTCTATGCTGCCGAATGATGAGTGTATTGTGAAGGTACGCAGTGTCTATCCTATCCGAGATAAAAAATGTTATTGGTTTCAGATTCCGGAATACGATTATGTCAAAGCATTACCTCCATATGAATCTAATATCGTGGTCCAGGAAGAGAATGGAAGATATATTACCGTGAAGTACCAAGCCCCGTTTAAAGTGTATCAGGAAGAGGAACTGAAGCGATTGGAAGAAAGAGGAACCGTCAAAATGCAGAAAATACATCCTGTAGATTTATTGATGTATGATCTGATACAAGATGAGATTAAGGCTGAGCAAGAAGATGAATTTGAAAAGCTGGCTCTTGCAATGTATGAAGAGCTTGACGTTCAGGAAATGGATGAGCAGATTGAAAGAGCTAGGGAAGTACAGCAACGAAAGTCGGAAAAAGACATGCTGCAGCAAATCATGGAACAGGATTTTAGTGATGAGCAAATGGAGGTAATATTAGAAGCTCTGAATGAGAAACTACCTTTAAAAGAGATTATGAAATTTGCGCTTCCGGAAAAAAGCCCAACACAGATGAAATTTATGAAGAAACTTGTTCAGGAATAAGAGAAATAAGGGAACCAAAAGAACCTATTTTTCTCGAGAATGGATGTGCTAAAATAAAATAGAAGAAAAGATAAATAAAAGAGAGTGGATTACTGCAATGGCGGTATCCACTTTTTTTGTAAAGGGAGTGATCAGGCTTATATTTAGAAAAAAAGTAGCAAAAAACAGTGTTATAAGGAACGGATGTGTGATAACCATGAAAGAAAAGGAATTGTATTTAGAGTATATGACAAAAAAGAAACATCAAAAAAAACAGAAATTAGAGTACGTGAAATTCGAAAAAAATGCAAAAATTTTATGTGAAGTGGAGAAAACAAAATAATGGAATACAAAGAATTTATAGAAGAAGTAATGGAAAAAATAAAAAATTATCTTCCGGATAAGTATCAGGATCGTACTGTGTTTTTGGAAAGTAAATATCAAAATGGGATAAAGCGGGAGGGGATTGTAATCTCTAAGCCTGGAGAACTTTGTCCAATTTTGTATCTTGAGAGATTTTATGAGGATTATGTGAACGGTTTTGCTGATAAGGAAACAATTTATAAATCTATCGCAAAAGAATATCAAGAAGCAGAATTGTTTGCAAAAGAAATACCAATACCTGATAGTAACCATTTGGAAGACTATTTGGAACAGAGTTTTTTCAAAGCAATGAATTATGAAAAAAATAAATCATGGTTACAGGGTGAACCATATATTTTACTTCACGATATTGCTTTAGTCCCATATATAGATATTACTGATGATGCAAAAATGAGAATTACATCAAGCTATCTTTCTCAAACGAATATAAAGAAAGAAGAACTTTTAAAATATGTGTTGGAAAATAATTCGAAGGTTTTAAAACCTCAGTTTAAAAGTATGCAAGAAATTTTAAATGAATTGACGGACCAACAGTTTGAGGAAGAAGAGTCTCCATCTATGTATGTGCTTACAGGAAAAGAAAAGAAATGTGGAGCATCGTTAATAGCAGATGCGGAACTTATGCAAAGAATTCAAGAACAGATTGGAGAGGATTATTATGTTTTACCGTCATCTGTGCATGAGACATTGATCTTGCCGCAGAGTAAGGCTCCAGATCCAACAGAACTAAAAGAAATGGTCATGGCTGTTAATCGAAGTGAGGTGGAACCGGAAGACTTTTTATCAGACAATGTTTATAAATATAAAGCATCACGAAAAGCAATTGAACTTGCCGTACCTGATAAATCTAGGGAAAGAAGGCGATAAAGTGTATTTGGTGATTGCCGAGAAGCCAGATCTGGCAACAGATATTGCAAAAGCAATACTTACTCAAAACATAGAAAAAAAGCCATGGGGATATTGTGGAGTAGGGAGCCGTGAGTATGCAATTATTTCAGCTTTCGGACATCTTATGGAATTAGAAAAGCCAGAGAATTATAATCCGAAATATAAGCAATGGAGTTTAGAGGATTTACCCATGATGTTCCCGGATTGGAAAATTGTTCCTTCACAAGAGCCATATAAAAAAGAAAGATTGAAAGAAATAGGAAAATTATTAAAGTCCTGTGAGGCAGTAGTACATGCCGGGGATCCGGATGAAGAGGGACAATTGTTAATTGATGAAATATTGCAGTATTTTTCATGTGAAAAACCAGTGTTTCGGGTTTTGATCAATGATAATCTGCCTAAGAATATCCGGAAAGAATTTGAAAATCTGAAAGAAAATATAGAGTTTTTAAATATTGGAAAAAGTGCAAATGCACGTAGAATGGCAGACATGTGCTTTGGTATCAATGAGAGCAGATTGGCATGTTTAAAGCTGCAGAGAAAAGGATTAAGTATTGGGAGGGTACAGACCCCGACATTAGGCCTGGTGGTGAGAAGAGATGAAGCCATTAAAAATCATAAGAAAGAGATTTATTTTGAATCCACTGTTTTCATTGAAATTGGCGAAAAAAAGATACCATTTCAATTAAAGATAGCTCCCCAATATTTGGAAGAAATAGGAAGCAAATATATTTTTGATAAAAGCTATTTGGAAAAAATCTGTAAGAATTTAAAGAAAGAACAGCATATCAGCACCATAGTAAAAATGGAAAATATTAGTCCGGCATTGCCGTATAATCTTACTGTTTTACAAAGTGAGATGAACAAAAAATATGGATATAGTATGAGTAAAACTTTAGAAATTACTCAAAATTTGCGTGACAAATATAAAGCGATTTCTTACAATCGTTCGGACTGCAGATATTTAAAAATGGAACATTGCAAAGAGGCATCAGAGGTATTTCGCACTATTATTAGTGGGGAAATTTTAGAAGAATATGAATTGGATTTTTCGATTCAATCGAAATGTTTTAACGATTCAAATGTTTCCGCACATCACGCAATTATTCCTCTTGCAACAAATGTCCCGCTAGATAAATTTACAGAAGAAGAAAAAAATGTATACTATGCTATCTGCCTGCAGTATGCAATGCAGTTTCTTCCAAGCGCCCAGAATGCAGTATCAATCAGTAAGTTTATTGTTGAGGATGGGAGCCATAAGCATGAATGTGTTTATCAAATAAAAGAAAATATTAATCCTGGTTTTTTGAAATATTTTAAACAGCAGCCGAAGAAAAATGGAGTTTTTTTAGAAGCTGGAAACTATACAGGAACAGTATTTGGATATCAGGTCGAAGAAAAAGAAACGAAGCCCCTAAAACCTTATACGGAAGGAACGCTTTGTTTGGACATGGCCAATATTTGTAAATATGTAGAAGATCCGGAAATAAAATCAATCCTTTTAGAAAAAGATCAAGGGAAAAAGGGAGAGAATGGATCTATTGGCACTGTTGCAACTAGGGGAGAAATTGTTAGTAAATTAATCAAAAAACAATTTCTTAAATTGGATGGAAAAAAATTAGTATCTACAGAATTGGGGAGAGAATTTTATCACCTGTTACCAAAAGAAATATCATCTGCAGATATTACAGCAAAATGGTGGTTGATGCAGGAGCAGATAAAAAAGGGTCAAGAAAAAGATCCGAATGTGATTCAAAAATCTGTTATTGAAGAATTCGTAAATCACAGAGATTCTGCTTACAATACGGATGCTCTGCAAGATAAAACAATTCAGAAAGAAACAGTTGGGAAATGCCCTGTATGCGGAAACGATGTGGAAAAAATAAGAGGAAAATTTGGATCATATTTTAAGTGTAAAAACTGCGATTATCATGCTGCAGGACAAGTAGCGAAAAGAGAAATAGCGAATATTGAGATCTTGAGATTGTTGGCCGGAGAGACAGTTTTTATGTCAGGTCTTAAAAAGAAGTCAGGGGGAAATTTTTCTGCAGAAATTAAATTAGAAACAGAGGATGGAAAAGGAATTTATAAAATGCGGTTTAAAAACTAATAAAAAGAGAGGGCAGTGTAGAACATGAGTGAGCAGAAAAAATATACATATCTTTTGACTCTTAGCACAACCAAAAATGAAGAAAATCAAATCGCAGAAATTTTAAAAAATCAGGATAATGTGAAGAAATATATTAAAAAGGCTATTTTATTTTATGAGGAAAAAAAAGAAGATTTGAAGAAAGAAGAATTTGAGAAAATCGATATTGAATTACAGAAAATGGAAAGGCTTTTGGAAGAAATCTATAATAACACTAAAATATAAAATACTCTGCGGGGTCTTAGGGAGGCACTCCCTAAATTTCAAAAAATTCTGCCTGGAAGTTTTTGAAATAGCTATGAAAATGATGAGGAATTTTCATAGCGTATTCTGCCATATTCGGGAGATGAACGACCGAATCGATATCAAAGATATCGGAAAATGGCAGCAAGTCAAATATATATAATTTATATACGGTGGGAAAACCGATATATAAATTATATATATTTGGCTTTTTGTATCACAAAATGCGTAACTTGCCAGTGCCTAAAGGCACTGATTAAGTAAATATTCATTTTATATATAAAACATATATATACATATATAAAACATATATATAGTAATTTTACGAAAAAATATGAGGTATTGTAGGATGGAGATGGAAAAGTGTGAATAAAAACATACAAATCCGGTTTCGTGTCGATGAAAAAGAAGCAGAAATTATTGAAAAGGAAGAAAAAAATTATCAAAACAGAAGTGAGTTTTTTCGTGCCCTTCTGAGAAAATTTTTACCGTTGCATGAAAACAGAGAAGTACAAATTGAGTTAGAGCGATTACGAATGGAAATACATAAAATAGGAATCAATATCAATCAAATCGTACGCAATAATAACAGCGAATTATATTTTCAAAAGGATAAAAAAACGCTGGAAGATGATCTGAAAAAAATTATTTTTTTGCAGGAGATACTAATAGAAAAATTGGGAGAATTATAAAGTTGGGAACATTAAAAATGATGCATATGAAACAGTGCAAAGGAAAAAATAAAGCCCGTCATTTACAGAATGCAATTAATTATATTTTTAATCCGGAAAAATATTCTCAGAGATGGATGGGAGGAAATGTTGGGAGTACTCCAACCGAAGTATTTGATAATATGATGCGCTTGAAAAAAATATACGGAAAAGAAAATGGAAGGCAAGGATATCATTATGTACTGACATTTAAGCCCGGAGAAGTTGATGAAGAGCTTGCCTGTCGCATTACTCAGGAATTTTGTGATTTATTTTTTCAAGAGGAATATCAACATGTATTTGTTCTGCACAATGATAGAAAGCATATGCATACCCATATCATTTTTAATTCTATTGATATGAATGGCAAAAAATATCATTATCAAGAGGGAGACTGGAAAAAGGAAATTCAGCCCTTGGTAAATTCTCTTTGTAAAAAATACGGTTTATCTGAAATTAATTTAGAGAAAGAAAAAGAAGAACAGAAACAACAGTCACAGGAAAAATCGGAAAAACAAAATAAGAAAACATCTGAATCCAATAAAAAGGAGCAGAAAAAATCTTCTGGATTCCAGGCGGGACCAGATTCAAAATCTAAAAAAAATAAGTGGAAAGAAGAACGGAAAAATTTATACAAGCAAATAAAAAGTGATATCAATGCAGCGATTTTAGAAGCAGAAAATTTTGAAAAATTTTTAAGGATAATGGAACATAAGGGCTATCGAATTAGGATTGGAAAATCGGAAAAACATGTTGAATATATTACATTTACTCCCCAAAATCGCAGAGGTGTAAGAAGCTATACTTTGGGGGAAGGCTACAGCCTGAAAGATATTAAGTATCAAATAGAAAATAAAGACATCTTAAATCTTACAGATGAAAGTTTTCAAAAGGACATATGGGGAGAGAAATATAAAAGAATTTATTTGCATTCCCCGGAAAATTTGAAAAGGCTATATTTGAAAAACACATATTTAGTTCGGAACTGGAAAGGTGAGAGATTGAGAATGTATCCTCAAATGCAAAAATATAGAAAATCATTAGATGAAATAAAAAATATGGAAGAAGAGTGTTATTACATTTCAGAATTCCACATCAACGGTTTAGATGAAATTGACGCAAAGCTGGAATATATCGATTATAAATTGAGGGATTTAGGAAGAGAAAGATATCAAATCGTAAATGCTGCGAATACTGCAGGCGGTGAAATGCCTGTAGAAGATCAGGAAAAACTTCAAGAGATTACAGAAAAATTCAGACGCTACATGAAAGAAAAAAATGTATTGCAAAGAATTAAAAAAAGATTCGGACAGATGTGGAAACAGGAGAAGGATATAGAAAAAGCACAACAAGAAAGAGATCAGGGAAGAACTTATGATGAGAGAAGTAACAAGACAGAAAAAAAGAAACGGTAATAAGACTTCAAACAAATGGTTAGACAGTTCGTTGTATTTGGCTGAACCCGTTGAAGAAGCAAATTGATGACAAACAGATTCTAACCAAGGTATACATAACAACGAAGTATCTTTTTGGGGATATGCCATAAAGCGAACCTCTGATATGGGGGTAGAATTAAAGATATTGTTTTAGTCCTAATCATATGAGAAAAGGAAAGATGAAGTACAGGTGAAAAAATATGTAAAAATTTCTATTTTAGCAAATTATTTTTTGAAAATATGGTATAATGCTTAATATACATAAACGAATATATATTATGAAAATAGATTATATTTAGAATGTGGGGTTAAATATTATGTATAGAGCATTGGATATCGCTCATTATATCATTCAAAGATGTAACACTACGAATAGAACAATTAGCAATTTAAAGTTACAGAAAATATTGTATTTTGTGCAGGCTGAATTTTTGGTGACAAAAAATCAGCCATGTTTTGTTGAAGAAATTCAGGCCTGGGATTTTGGCCCGGTTGTGCCAGATGTTTATTATCAGTATAGAATGTTTGGAAGTGCGAATATACCGTGTCTTGGAAAAAACAGAGCGGCTCAAATTATATCTTTGGGTGATAAAAAAATTTTGGATGGAATTATAGACGAATGTGCAAAATATTCTGCATCAGCACTTGTTGAACTTACTCATAAACAGACTCCTTGGATAGAGGCATATAAACCGGGATGGAATAATGAAATTACTAAGGAATGTATAAAAGAATATTTTAAGGAGGATTAGCAGATGTCCTCAATCAATATTAATATCAATAAAACAACCAAACAGGTAGAATTTAAGATTGATGACCGAGTTGTGACTGAAGAAATGTCGGAAAAAATAGCAGAGATTTGTGAACTGCTATTTACTGATAGTAGTAAGTTTAATGAAGAGGAAGCATTTCAATTGATTCTTCAATATATAAAAGGATATCATAGAATTTTGTATTCTCAAATAAGCAATGTTGTGTATGCATGCTATAATGAGCATACAACAGAAGAAGCAACAAATGTTTTGGGAACTATGATTTCTAATATTGAAAAAATAGTCGCATATACAGGAACACAAGAATATATGGAGAAAAAATCAAAAGTAAGAGAACCAGAGGAAAAAATTACTTATGACGAGATTGAGAAAGTTCTTATCAAAATTTGGGATCATGTAAATTTAGCTCAGACACAATATAGTGGTTTAAAGCAAACGGATGAAGAATACAAAAGAAAATTTAACAGAAGTATTGCTCCATTCAAAGAAGAGTTAGTTAAAGACATGAATGCCCAGTTACTTACGTTAGTTAGTATTTTTACAGCATTGGCATTTTTAGTATTTGGAGGCATAAGCTCTCTGGGAAGTCTATTTTCTAATTATGAGATACCTTTATTAAAGTTGATTATTATAGGTTGTGTATGGGGACTCGGGATTTTAAATGTTATTTTTGTTTTTTTGTTTTGTATTGGAAAATTGACTGGACTAAATTTTAAATCAAATTTAGATCCAAATGCCAATATTGTGCAGAAATATCCTATTGTTTGGTGGACGAATTTAATCCTATTGACCATTCTTGTTGGGAGCTTTTGGGCATATTATATACGCAAAGAAAATATTGATTTTGGATTTAATGCATGGTGTAGTAAATTTCCAGAACTTGCTATGTGGGGCGGATTTGGCGTAATTATAGTAGTATTTATAATTCTGCTAATAATTTTAATGAAGCAGACATGGAAAAAAGGGCAATGATAATTGATACTGCGGTTCAGGTGAACTGCAGTATCAATTATTTTTAAAAATAGGTTGGATATATTAGGAGAAATCAATGGAAACTAAGGAATATTATGAAATTAATCTTCCAGGATATCTGCAGCATGACCTGGATGCCATGAAAGAAGGAAAGTGGCCGTATGACTGCCTGTGGGGAGAATTATATGGTTCCATCAATTGTGCGTTTGTAGACGGAGACATTACTGAGGAGCATGCCTGGTATTTGCGGGAAAAATATTTGGATATGAAAAGGGAGGGAGTATGATGATTGATTTTACAGGATGTCAGATCGATCCATTTCGTGCATACGATGGAGCAAACGGATCGAAGATCTGTGTACTGTATCAGGGAGAACGCTATATGATTAAGTTTCCCTCCTATGCCAAACATAACCCGCAGATGCATTATTCTAATGGATGCATCAATGAGTATCTTGCGAGTACTATTTATCAAAGTTTGGGAATCGAAACGCAAGAGACTTGTCTTGGGGTTTATGAAGGGAAAGAAGTTGTTGCTTGCAAAGATTTCTGTGCAACAGGAGAAAGAATTCTTAATTTTGGAATGATGAAAAACCAGTGCATTGACAGTATACATGGAGGATATGGAACGGAATTGGAATCTGTATTAACAGCTATTGATATGCAGCAAATCTATGATCCAATCGCATTGAGAAAACGCTTCTGGAAAATGTTTGCTGCAGATGCATTATTGGGGAATTTTGACAGACATAATGGAAACTGGGGTGTGATTGTAAATGAGAACACGATGGAAGTTAGAATGGCTCCAGTTTACGACAATGGTTCTTGCCTGTATCCACAGTTAACAGATGAGCAGATGGAAGCAATTATGAAAGATCCGAAAGAAATTGAGAATCGTATATATGTTTTCCCAAATTCTGCATTAAAAGAGCAAGATAGGAAAATTAATTATTTTTCTTTTTTGAGTACAACTAAAAATAGAGATTGTATTGAGGCATTACACTATGTACAACAACATTATAATGAAGAGAAAATAAAAAATATTTTTGTGAAAGCACCGATATCGAGTGTCAAAAAAGAATTTTATCTACTTATAATAAAAGAAAGAAAAAATAAGATAATTGATAAAGCATTGGAATTACAATTAGAACGAAAAAGAACTAAAAAGACGGTTGTTAAGAAGAAAATTCGGAATTTGTAAGATGAGAGAATTGTTTTATATAAGGAAGTGTTATTATTTGTGATGTGAAAAAATATGAAGAACTATATCAAGAAATAGAAAAATTAAAACCAGAGGATACTTTACAGTTAGTATTAGAGGCAGAAACAGAAGAACAAAGAGAATTCTATGAATTGGTTGACGATTTTTTGCTTCAAAAACGGCAGAGAAAGGCAATCGAAAGAAACCTGTTTTAAAAAATATATTTTAATAGAAGAGTGTTGAAGAATTAGCATAATTATGATAAAATCGAAATAGAGAGATAGGAGGTTGATTTTATGAATATGATTAGACCTGTTTCAGATTTAAGAAATAATTTTGCAGATATTTCTAGAACAGTTCATGAAACTGCTCAGCCCGTATTCTTGACTAAAAATGGGTATGGCGATATGGTTGTACTAAGCATGGAAGCATTTGAAAATTTACAATTTGATAGTGAGGTATATTTTAAGTTACAGGAAGCGGAGAAAGAAGCGGATCTGACAGAACAACGTTATTCATCGAAAGATGTATTAAAGGCGATGAAGGAAGCTATTGGGGGAAAACAGGGTGTATAAGTTAGAGTATTTACCTGTTGCGAGGCAAGATTTGATTGACATTGTATTGTATATCAGCCAAGAACTGCAAAATCCGGATGCAGCGAATCGTTTAGCGGAGAAATTGATTGAAACAGCAGAGAAAGTCTTGACATTCCCATATGGTAATCCTAGTTATCATCCCATTAAACCTTTGCGTCATGAATATCGCAAAGCGATAGTGCAGAATTATTTGATGTTTTATCGGATAGATGAAGAAAAGAAACTGGTTACAGTGGCGCGTGTTCTATATGCGAAAAGAAATTATAACCGACTGTTAGAGTGATGCTACTTTCGAAGTCTGTTAATCAAAAAGTATTGATATGATCAAATATAGATGATATAATATCAAAGCAGAAAATTAAATAATGTTTCATATTATTAGGCAATGTTTCAAATTATAAACTTGTACAGTAATAGTACATCCATTTCATATAAAGTGCGTATTTTCGTTGTTTAATGTAGCGATCGAAGAAGCAGCGAAAGAAGGTAAATTCTAAGAAACAGCGGAAAATCGCAGGTTTTGAAGAGTATAAGGACGTGTAAGGGTGTATAGATAAGTGGTACATTAGTACATTATTAGTACACTATTAGTACAAGTCGATTAGTACAAGTAAAATAATAAAAAGGGCGTGTGAAAAACATAAGTTTTTCGCTCGTCCTTTTTATTGTGCCGAATTTCGGTACAATGCTACGTAAATAGAATATAAAATTTGCATTGACAATATGGTATATATAACATATTATATAAATGTAAATATACAAAAGAGGCGATTTGAAGATATGTTTCAGGTTGAGTTTTACGAAAAAGAAGACGGAGATATTCCGGTAGAAAAATTTTTAAACAGTTTAGACATAAAAATGAGAAACAAAATACTTATGATTTTAAATGTATTACAAGAGAGAGGAAATCAATTAAGAGAACCCTATAGTAAACATTTAGAAGATGGTATTTTTGAAGTACGTGGCAAAGTCGGTAACGATATTTCAAGAGTTTTGTATTTCTTTTACTATAACGGGAAAATTATTATGACAAATGGTTTTATCAAGAAAACACAAAAAACACCGAAGTCTGAGATTGAATTAGCCAAAAAATATAGAAAAGAATACTTGGAAAGGTTTGGTGAATAATATGAAAACATTAAATCAATACATGGATGAACAATTAAAAAATGATGAATTTAGAAAAGAGTGGGAAAACTCGCAGCCAGAACTTGATGTCATACGTGCAATAGTCGATGCAAGAACTTCTCAAAATTTGACACAAAAAGAACTGTCTGAGAGAACAGGAATTAATCAAGCAGATATTAGCAAATTAGAGAATGGAACTAGGAATCCATCTTTAAATCTATTGAAGCGTCTTGCTGATGGTATGGATATGATGTTAGAACTAAAATTTGTACCAAAACCAAAGTTAAAATAGTAATATGTGCATTTTGAAGCGAAGCTGTACCGAAATTCGGCACAACCTATTGGAGATAAGGATTTTGCAGGAAATTTTGATGGAATCCGGGAAAGATACCGTGATAAGAGAATCAGTTCCAAAGCCCTGTCTTTAATTGGTCAGATGGCAGGATCCACAGAACTGATTGAGATGGGAAAATCGATGGAGGTGACGAATATGTGTACCGCATTGGAACGTTTGAAAGCAGAAGGTATTGAACAGGGCATGGAAAAAGGAGTAGAAAAAACAGTTATTTCTATGCTGAAGAAAAATTATCCGATTTCTGAAATTTGTGAGATTACAGGGAAAACAGAAGAAGAGATTTTGAAAATAAAAGAGACACTGTAGTGTATGGGAGATATCAAAAGGTATCTCCTATGTTATTTGTGCCGGATTTCGGCACAATATAGGTTTTATGAAACATTGTAGAGGTGAAGATGTGTATTATATATGATAACTTAAGAAAAAGGTTAGGGAGTGTATCAAAGGATAGATGTATATTTGTATTTCTTACAGTACTTAGTATTGTGGCGGGAATTTATTGTTGTGATATACCAGCGTTGTCAGGATTTGAATGGCTTATTCATCACAGTGAATTTTTAAAAAATATTTCCTATAGTGTTGTAGCAGCGTACATTTTTTATTTAGTACAGTATGTAATACCAAATTATATTCTCGGTAAAAAGGCATTAAAATTATTAACACCTAAACTAAAGAAGGTATGTAATTTATTAGAAGAATCTAAAATCCTTGTAGATAAGATATTAATACAACATGAATATAAAGAAGAACTGTCTCCAAATGGAACTGTGAAAAGTGGAGAATTTGATATATTGGTATATAAAAGTATAAATGGTAAGAAATATGAAAGAGCATTTGAAAGGCAAAAACTCTTTGATTTGTATAGGGAGGAAATAGAAAATCATTTAAATGAATTGAAAAAACATCATATGTTCCATTATTTGAAAGAAGATATTCAACTTTTCATAGGGGAGATAGAGAGTTCAGAGCTACTGGATTTAGCATATGGTAAAATGAATATATATGATGATGAAAAAGGAATAGCGATTACTGATGATGAAATAAAGAGAAAAATAAAGATACAGAATGAAAATAGTCAAAAGCTACAGAAAATTTTAAAGTTACAATTAAATATTGAAATTGAGATTAAGAAAAGCGAAAATGTGAGAAAAATAGTATTAAGTAGATCTCAAAGGGGAGAATGGACTCCAGATTTGGAGAAGTAATAGACTGTGCCGAATTTCGGCACAGCCATTTCTTCAGGCAAGTTGATCCATATCAATTTTTTCAAGATCTTTATGCAACCATTCGACATCTCGATGTGTGTGGCATTATATTTTATTTAATGAAAATTGACAAAAATGCATTGATGTAGTACAATGTATTACAGGAAAGGGGATGAGATTATGGCATTTTCAATTCGAATGACAGAGGAAGAAAAAATGTTAGCGAATAGCTATGCAAAGCTTCATGCGATTTCATTAGGGGAAGCATTTAAAAGAGCTTTGTTTGAAAAAATCGAAGATGAGTACGATATTACGGTTGGCGAAGAAGCTTATAAGGAATATGTACAGGAAGGCAAGAATAGCCGTCCTATCGAAGATCTTTGGAAGGAGCTTGATATATGATGTACCGAGTGGAAACCAGTTCGAGATTTGATAGGGAATTCCGAAAATTAGACAAATATACGCAGCGTATGATCAAAGCGTGGATCACTAAGAATCTGATTGAATGTGAAGATCCAAGAGTGCACGGAAAAGGATTAACAGCAAACCGTAGCGGTCAGTGGAGATACCGGATTGGAGATTATAGGTTAATATGTCAAATTGAGGATGAACAATTAGTCATTCTTGCTTTGTCAGTAGGTCATAGACGAGATATTTATAAACAGTAAAGGAAGATTTTCTGGCTGTGCCGAATTTCGGCACAGCCATTTCTTCACACAAGTTGATCCATATCAATTTTCTCAAGATCTTTACGCAACCATTCGATATCTCGATGCGTGTATGTTTTTTCTGTCACATCATCGATCTGATGTCCGGCCATAAGTTTTAGGGCAAATTCATCCATAGAACACTTTTTGGCTGCAGTAATAAATGTAGTCCGGGGATCATGAGGTCTATGAAGAGTATTGATCTTTAGATTTTCCAGAATTTTTGCAAAACGATAGGAATACTTATCATAAGTTAAGCGCATTCCTCTTCTGGAAGTCGGATCATTTAGCAAACGGTTACTGTGTAAGGTTACGGCCTCTTCATATAGTTTTTTTACCAATGGACGGATCTTGGTATGGATCGGAACAATTCGTTGCTTTCCTGCTTTTGTTTTCATTCCACTTTGTATGTACCATTGATTCAGATTGATTTCATCAAGTTTGATCAGTACAAGCTCTTGTGGACGCCAGCCCATATAGCACTGTATGAGTATCCAGTCAATGTATTCCATTGAGTTCACATTTTTCCATAAGAGCTGCATTTCTTTTTTGGTGAAAGGAATATGCTCATTTCGATTTCGTTCTACTTCAATAAGGACATCTCCCTCTAATTGGAATTTTCTGGCAGGGTTGTTTTCTATTAATTCATATTCAACAGCATAATCAAACATGAGATTGAACATAGATTTTATTTTTGTTTTTAAACTAGGAGAAGGAAAACGTTTTTCTCCTTTGTGTGTCCCGTTTGGAACTATAATATAGCCTTCATCCAGCACATATTTAATATGCTTTGGCGAGATGGATTTTGCTTGCAAATTTTTAATAGAGGAACAATATGACCAAGCGGATTTTATAGTACGTATATAATTGATATTGATTTTTTCAAAATATTTATCAGTCCATTTTTCGTACAATTCCTCCAGTGAAATGTCAGATCTTATATCATATGGATTCTGATGATAGTCCATCAGTGCTGCATACGCATCTTCATAAGTTTCAAATGATGATGTAGGCTTTAAAGAGCGTTGGATTGGTCTATTATCAGCTGTTTTTCCAACAGTTACACGGACATAATAGGGTCTTCTGAGATTAGGTTCCTTGCGATGCTCGATGCTTCCAAATCCATTTGGTAACCGTTTCCGCTTTTTTGTACGTCTCGTTCTGGAAGTTGCAGTATTCTTAGGTGATGCCTGTGTTTGCAGCGGAAAGCCGCAGTGAGGGCAGGAGAGAGCCTTATTAGATATTTGCAAGTTACATTCTGGACATTGTATTAACATTTTTTCAGCCTCCTTTAAAAAGCGTATAAAAAATACACCTATACAGGTGCTGAAGAAAATGGTATAATCAATTTGTTGGGTGATTATACATGTGTCAGCAACCGTGTATAATAGTATTTATTGGAATTGTCTCTGTTGGCGCAGGGACAATTCTTTTTATATAGAATTAATCTTAAAACTGGATGGTATAATGACTTTATGAAAATCCTGCTTGCTCAAATTATGTACAACCGTCAGTTATCAATCCGTCAGGTTTCTATTCTTACCGGACTTCCTAAATCAACAATTCAGAAAGTGATGAATGAGCAATCAAATCCGACAATTCGTACTCTTGAGCAGCTGGCATTTGGGTTAAAAATAAAAATATCAGACTTATATGAGTCGGAATATCAATAAGTGTCCACTATAGTGATCGTTTATGCTCCGGCTCTTTTTTATAGCCTATAATTGATGTTTAATAGGGATAGATACTTGAAACCGTAGTTATTGCAAAGGAGCGGATCTATATGAATCAAGAGTCATATAAACAAATTATTATCCAGTTGGTTAAACAGATCGATGATGAGCAAATCCTGATCAAGATTTACACAACAATCAAGTATCTTTTGGGTGGCGTAGCATAAAGCTACGCTATTCTTTTTCTGCTAATGGAACTAAAGGTAACGTTAAGACTCCATATCTTCAGACTCCGGCTTTTTGTGATTGTCAGCCAATTTATGAATAAAATCCCAAAACATTTTTTTACTTTTAGGATCTAATTTCCAATATTCTATGACCATGTTTATAGCATCTAAATCGTTTTCACTAGAAATAGATGCTGCAGCTTTGAAAAATTCATCCTCCTCAGGCATATCTATAAACATGTCTCCTTTGCCTGTTCTCAGCCATGTTTCACTTACATTGAATTCTTTGCATATAGAATTAATAACTGCATCTAAAGGTTTACGAATGCCAGTTTCATATCCTGTAATAGCACTTTGTTTTACACCTATTCTATTTCCAAATTCAGTTTGATTCATATTTAACTGTTTTCGGAGTTCTTTTAATCTATCTTTCAAAATTTCCACCTCCTTAAGCTAATATTACTATAACATATAAAAAACCACAATGCAATAAAAACTAAAAAAAGTTGCGGTTGACACAAATATAAATTTGCGGTAAAATCAAAACCACAAAAGCGTATTTTGGAGGTGAAAAAAGTGAAAGCACCAAGATTATCAAAAGACGATATGGCGGAAGGAAAAGAATTGATGCAGATTTTAGAGTCAATGTCAGCAGAAGAGAAGGTACTTGCAAGGGTTTATCTTTCAGCATTGACGGACAAAAAGGAATATCAGGAAGCGACAGAAAAGAAAAAGTAGTGGATGCTCATGGAAAATCTGTGCCGAAATTCGGCACAAAGAGAAAGGAGAGAGAATCATGACAGAAATTGAAAAAAAGGAAATGACACAGGAAATTTCAGATGTGTTGGCAAGAAAATTGCTCAATGCAACGCAGGAACCTGAGTTTGCATATGGAGAAAAGATTCGGACTACGGATGTGGCCAAGCTACTTGGAAAGACAGCTGGATGGGTCCAAGCGGGGATCATTAACGGGTGGCTACCTATCGGAGTAGCTACCCTGGAAGGCAAACTGGTCACAAATCAAAACCAGATCCGTTCAAACAAACGTGTGGATTATACGATCTATCCGCAGAAGCTATGGGAAGTAACCGGAATTATCTGGAAAGGACGAGATACAGTAAACGGATAATCATTGTGCCGAATTTCGGCACATATGGGGGTAATCAGGGATGGATTTAATTTTGACAGCAGTTCTTCTCATTTTTATTACAATTTATGAAATAAAATTCTTTTTGTATAACGAAAGAGAAGAATTGGAAAAGGCATGTTATGCAAAAAAATGTATGTTTTGCGGAGTAATGTCTTTAGTTGCAGTCTGTTTGTTGAGGACATATGTCTAAAACCAATTATTTGTGCCGAAATTCGGCACAGCATATGAAAATGTAGGGTAAGGGGTGACAAAAGATGAAATGCCCATTTTGTGATTCCGACAGAGGATATTATATGCTGGAAAGAGTACATAGGGCTTTATTGTTTAATTTTGACGGTGAACCGATCGGAGGAACAGAAGATATGACAGACTATGCGGGGCGTAGAAAACAATGTATCAACTGTCATAAGATACTCCCCAAAAAATTGTTTGAGGAAGTGATGGAAAAGTAAATTATTATTCCAAATTTCAGAAGAGGAAGGAGAAGTTATGGGAAAAATGGAATCAGAAAAAGAAGTTAGGTGTACTCCGGATGAATTGAAGGAACTGATAGAAAATCTGGAAGATGGGAAGATCCTGGAGGTGACGTTTGATGCCGAATAAGGGATTAGACGTTGTACAAGTTAGGCTGGTGCTGGATAAGACTCTATACAGTGAAGAGCAGTTATCCTCTCCGGAACAGATCGTGCAATTTATGAGAAAAGAGTTGGCAGAGTACGATCGGGAAGTCTTTTGTATTTTGAATTGTACAACAAAAAGCCAGATTATCAATATGAGTATTGTCAGTATAGGGACGATCAATGCATCCTTGGTGACAGGGCGGGAAGTGTTTAAAAGCGCAATCCTTTCCAATGCGAGCTATGTCATTCTGTTACATAATCATCCGTCTGGTGATCCGCAGCCGAGTCAACATGATTTTCTGGTTACAGCAAAATTGTGTGCTGGTGGAAATATTTTAGGAATTGACGTGTTAGATCATATCATTGTAGGTGGACGTACAGGAACGTATCATTCTATGGCAAAGGAGGGAGAACTGGAAAATTTGCAGACAAAACTATTGGAATCGGCAAAGGCTGTAGCAGAACCGTTGTTTCAGAAGTCGGACAAAGCCAAGCATAAAATAAGGAGAATCTGAACCAGAAAGTAAAAAGTGCCCAGACAAAAGCCTGGGCCAATGAATTATGAAAAAATGAAATGGGGATACAAGTGAGTAAAGAATCTACAGGTATTGTAAATTTTGAAGATTTGGAAAGAGGATTCCGGATTATGGAAGCCTATAAAGCAGGGGAGATTGCAGGAAAAGAATCAGTGAGGAAGAATATGCTGCAGTCAGACAGAAGAAAGCGCAGTAAAAATGAAAAAAACTGACATCCTTTTAAGAGTCAGTTTCATTGCTGATTGTGAGGTATTTATCAATGATTTTTTCCAGGGAAAGAAGTTCTTTTTCATCCAGGGTGGCAAGTGTTTTAAAGAGGTTTTTATGAAATTCGTTTTCTCCAGCCATGATTCGATCAATGGAGTCGCTGATAGTTTCGTCTGTTTGATTGAACATATCACCTTCTCCAGATACAAGCCAGTTGTAATTGACATTGAATTCACGGCAGATGGACTTGCACATTTGATCAGTCAGCGAATTTCGTCCATTTTCTATTTGGCTGATTGCATTCTTTTTGACACCTAGTTTTTCACCAAATTTTTCCAAAGTTAGATTAAGGGATTTTCTTGCTTTTTTAACACGTTCACCTTGTGTCATGAGATCCACCTCCTTTGTTGTAATAAGGATAACATTTGTAAATAATAAAATCAACTAAAAGTTCACAGAAGATACAAAAAGTATTGACAAAATATCTTTAAAATACTATTATGTATTTATAAGATACAAATAAAGGTGGAGATAATAATATGAGTGATACAAAAGCAATTATAGAGAGGTTAGCACGGAAGTTCATGAGGATTCGGGATCCAGATCTAAAAGGCTTGGCGTTGATTGAAATGGTAGCATATGCTGCGGGAAAAGAGGCGGGAAAAGCGGAAGAACGATCGGAGAAAAAATAGTGTGCCGAAATTCGGCACAGAACTTTGTGACAAGAAAGGTAAAAAATATGGGAAGGATAGAACCGGAACCGGAAAAGAAAATTAAAAAGGTTATTATTCATTATGATGATGGCGAAGAAAAGGAAATAGAAAAAGGATTCTTTTGTGAGTTGTATCCAAAGGATGAAAGCCTGAATATGACATTTTACATGTTTCAGATAGAAGGAAAATATTTGGGAACTATCATAGAAGGAATGGTGGAATTGGGGATGAGACTGGGAATGTTCCCGACAACAAAAGAAAAGAACCAGGAATGATGGTGTGCCGAAATTCGGCACAAGAAAGGCGGTAAAAATGGGATTACATTTATTAGAGAAAGATTTAAAAGAAGGAAAAGAATTGATGGAGATTTGTGAGAATCTTTCAGAAGAAGATCGATTGTTGGCACAGATTTATATTCTAGCATTGACAGATAGAAGTAAATATCATGGATCCGTGAAAAAATAAAGCTAAAGGTTTTCATTGGAAAGCGGTACCGAAATTCGGTACAAAAGTAAGTATGAAAGAGAGGAAAAATAAGAATGATTACACGAAAAACTGTGGCTGAAGAGCTAACACAAGAATTCCTTACAGAAATGAAGGAACGTAGAGTATTTGATGATAATAAAAAATACATTTTAGACGTAAACAAAAGTAAAATGTACTCTTTAGTACAGGGATTTTCCGTATATCAGTTACCCAAAGTGAAAGAAACGGAATATTTTAAGCAATCCGGATTTCATACATATTGGCTTCGTTTTCTTAATGAAAATAATCATGTAGTGTCAGCATGTTTGTCACGGGATAATTGGTCAGGTAATGGATTAAGGATTTTCTGTGAGGAAGAAAGATATGACAAAATATATTTTCCATCATCAGAGCAACTTCTAGAGAAAGATTTGCTGAAAAAAGTAGAAAAAAAGAAGGAGCGGCAGCTTACAAAATGAGTAAAGTGAATGCAATGGGGGAGTACCAAAGATGTGACAGATGTTTATGCAGAACCTGTAGAGAGAATATTGGAAATTGTGGAATCATGAAGGGAAGCTGCAGCGGATGTATTACATGTGTTGGAACTATTTTAAAATGCCCGAATGACAAGTATTCAGCGAAAGGAGAGCGGGAATGAATGATAAGAGTGCGATTTTATTATTAGAGATGTTGGTTATGACAGCTCCATTCAGAAAGAGACTTCTGTTAAAAAAGCATATCAGAAGTTTGAAAGAAGCTGTCACTCAGGAGGAGCAAAGACCGTTATCTAAAATACTACAGGAAAAACTGACTATTTATGAAATACAAGGATCAACATCAACATTTGAACTATGTTGGTTGGAAACAGCGGGAAAATTTTTGCAAAGTTTAAATAAATAATTCCTATGCATTTTCTTTTATATTCAATGCAGATGGATTTTGTAAAAGGAATTGCTCTTTTGCAATAAGGGAAAGTAAAAATAAGTCATCCTGAATCAGTAAGTAAGTCTTAAAAAGATAGAGGAGAGAAAGACAATGATAGTTATCGCAATTTTGCTTTATTGGGCAGTAGGATTTATTGCGTATACCTTTTTGGCAGAGGGGATTTACGCTTCAAATTTCGTTTTGGCATTTTTTTGGCCGTTGATCGTGGTTGTAATCGCAGCCGCAGTCTTTGTTCAAATAATTTGTGAAAAAATAAAAGCTAGATAGGAGAGAAGAAAAAATGAGAGTATATGCAGTTTGGAATGGAAAAGGTGGAACAGGAAAAACAACAACAGCAGTAAATTTAGCATACAATTTATCTGTTTTGGGTCAAAAGGTATTGCTGGTGGACTTAGATCCACAGACAAATGCCACCCCATTTTTTACCAAGGCGAATGAAAATGCTTATACGGTAAAGGATTTGTTTGCCGAGTATCCGGTAAAGATAAAAAGATGTATCTATCGGTCAAAATATTCATTGCTTGATGTTATTAAGGGAGATACTCATTTATCAGAATTAGATGCGCATGATGATTTTATGTTAAAAAATGCATTATGGGATGTAAAAACAGAATATGATGCAGTCGTGATCGACTGTAGGCCGTCTTTTGAGAATCTGACAAGAAATGCTCTATGTGCTGCAGATATCCTTTTGACACCAATACAGTTAGACGGCTATTGCAAAGATAATCTGGCTCTGGTGCAAAGAATGTACGATGAAATTTTGGCAGACTATCCAGATCATGAAATTGAATGGAAAGTATTTGCGAATAAGGTGAGATTGTTAAAGTCCAGTCGCAATATATACTCCGAACTGATGACAAAATACACCTATCCTTTGGTAACAACATGCGTAAGTGATCGTGCGGCAGTGTCCAGCGCAACGGTTGCAAAAAAACCTCTATTGAAGCACCGTAAAAATGATGTAGCAACGGAAGATTTTATGAGTCTGACAAAAGAGTTGATGGGGGTATCGTAAAATGGCAAATTTAGGAGAATTATTCTCAAAGGTTCCAGAAAAAAGAGATAGTGGAATGAAACATCCAAGAAGAGTAACTCAATGGATCCATTATACAAAGCTGGTGCGAAGTGCTTTTCAATTTTACGGAGAAATTACAGAGGAAATACAAACGCTTGCAATGCTGATCAAAGCGGAAGGCGAAGTGCTGCAGAATGTAATTGTCCGGAAAACCGATGTGGATGAGTATGAAATTATAGCCGGGCATAAAAGGGTGTTGGCTTGTAAATATCTGGTAGAAGAAGGCAAAGCGGAAGAATTTGCATTTGTTCCATGCGATGTAAAGAACATGAATGATATCCGGGCACAATTTCAGGTGATGTCTTCCAACTATCATCATTCAAAGTCTGACTATGAAAAAATGAAGGAAGTATCGGATATGAAATATCTGATGGAAAATTATCCGGAAGAATTTCCCGATGTTGCTGCAGGGGGAAGAGTGGTTGAACATTTGGCAGCACAGTTACATATGAAGCGATCTACAGTGTCAGAATATTTGGCAATCGATCATAACCTGATTCCGGAGGGAAAAGAAGCATTTAAAGAAAGTAAGTTGAATAAGAGTGCTGCGTGTGCCATGGCAGCATTACCGGAAGAAGAACAGGAAAAATTATTGACAGAAGGGAAGACCACGCATAAGGAAATCAAGGAATATAGGGAAAAAAATCTGGAACCATCAGAGGAAGAAATCAGAGAATTTTACAATATAGCGGTCAGTCGCAGATTTAGAGACTTATCTGGACAGCAACTGAAGGAAGCGTTGATTGAGAACATGGGGAAAAGCCGAGCTGGTGGAGCAAGAGAAAATCTCGATTATCAGTGTGATCCCCGAAGAGTTTGTATCAACGGTAAGTGGATGACGTGGAGCAAGTTCGTAAATCAGGTAGAAAAGCTGTTTCCGAGACATGTTAAGGAGACATCGTGCGCTGATGCAAAGGAGGTGAGTTGCAAATGCAAAGAAAATGAACGTCAGAAAAATGAAATGCAACATACAATTCATATTAGTTTCGATTTTAAAGTAAATACAGGGGAGTGTTTCGATAAACAGGCAGAAACTTTTGTGAAAGCGATAGAGAAAGCAATGCTGAATCAGCAGTATGATAGTCAGACAGAAGAGATTGTTAGGAAGTTGCTGTGCCGAATTTCGGCACAGTAAAGGGTAGAAATTGTGAAAGTAGATATTTTTTCTAGAATGTTTGAGTTCTATTTAACATCACATATTCATTTTCAAAATATGGCAGAATCCATTTTAATATTTTTACATGAGGAAGGTGACTGTGGAAACGAAGGAATCATTGAAGCAGGAATCCCAGAAGGATGGGAATGGTATCATTTTGAATCAAAATTTGCAAGAAGATGTAAACAGAGAATAGAAGCTGAAAGAGGATTTTACTTTCAACTCACAGAGGAAGAGAAAAAAGAATATTTTTCTAATATTGCTAACGAAGATATTCTATTTTGTGTAATGTATGCCCATTGGGTTGGGTTGAATAAAAGAAAAATCAATTATATAAAAAAGGCAAAGACTGAAAAAACAGCAAAAAAGAGACTGAAAGAGTCCTTGCCAATTGAAAATATTTACTATATCAATCTTCCAGAAGAAACGATATCTGTCCATAAAATAGAAGAGAATATTTTGCTGGCAGAGAATGGAAATCGGTATGAAATTATATGAGTTATTCTGAAAATTTAGTAATAATCATATGATTACTGCGGTATAAAGTTCCTTCAAAATAATTTTTATCTGTTTTGGATAGCTTAGCTGCAAAAACAATGTAACAGGAGTATTCAAGTGGTGCCTTATATTCTTTTGAAAGATATTGATAAACAGATGGGGTGATAAAAATACGACCTAAGAAGGTGTTATCTTCAATATTGCGTAAGAGCAATTTGTGTTTTTTTATTCTGTTATCATATTCCCATTTTATTCTGGATTTTCCATAGAAATATTTATAACAATTATAATCTTCTATGCGGAGAGGAAGATCAAAGCGTTTTTGAGTCATGCGCTTATTTTGCGAAGACTTTGACGTATGAGATGAGGAAGGTATAGCTATAGTAGTAGGAAGTACCTGATTTTTGCTAGAGGACAGCGAATGGGAAGGGAACAGAGAGTTTATAATACTTTGCATTTGTCTTAGAAGGACAGTGGTATTTTGTGAATTTTGTACAAAAGATTCAGCAGATTTAGGAGACAATTCTTTTTGTTGCAAATAACAATCTGGAGTATGTTTAGCATGGGGATATGCACTGAAATAAGGAGTTGCAGCATTGTTATATTGTAATTTGGCCAGATGGCAATTAGGGCATAAAAAGGATTCTTTATAGTTCTCCGCAAAAGTGATAGGAGTCTTGATATAAATATTTTGAATTTTTTTAATAGTATGATTTTCTTTGTCAAAAGTACTGTATGCTTCTTCAAATTTCATTAGTAATGTCCTCCAAATTGTATTTTGATTATCAATATACTTTAATAATTAAAAGTAGTCAAGGAGAAAAAATGAATATAAAGAAAATAAAAACGATTATGGAAAAACGAAATATGACACAATATAAGTTAGCTAAATTGTCAGGTGTAAATGAGGGCAATTTGTCTGTACTGTTAAGAAATGAAAGTTGTGATCCGCGCTTAAGCACAGTTGAGGCTATCGCAAAAGCATTGGATGTTGAGATTACGGAAATTGTATAATTTATCAATAAAAAGGAGGAACACATGAATAAAGTAATTTTAGTAGGAAGACTGACCAGAGACCCAGAAATAAGATATTCGCAGGGTGAAGATAGTATGGCCGTAGGACGCTATACCATTGCAATTAACCGCAGAGTCAAACCTGATCAGGAACAGACAGCAGATTTTCTTCGGTGCATTGTTTTTGGACGTTCTGCGGAGTTCGCAGAGAAATATTTCCGGCAGGGAATGAGAATTGCCGTTTCCGGAAGAATCCAGACAGGAAGCTACACAAACAAAGACGGTGTGAGAGTTTACACAACAGAAGTTGTGGTAGAAGAACAGGAGTTTGCAGAAAGTAAAGCAGAAGCAGAGGGAAGACCTTTTCATGAATCAACCACAGATGCAGATGGATTTATGAATGTTCCGGATGGACTGGATGAGGAACTTCCATTTCACTAAATATACATAATAATTTATAAAAAATAGATATTATTAAATAACCAAAAGTGCAGGAGGAATGAAGAAATGAAAAAGAAACAGGTTTTGGTATTATTGATGGCAGCAACACTTACTGTAGGAACAGTATCTCCAGTATATGCAATGGAGACGGAAAGCGAAAATTGTGAAATGATGACAGAAATGGTGGAAACAGTGGAAGAAATCTCAAGTGTATCAGAAACAGAGGGTACATTTTCAGAAGAAATTGCAGAGTTTGCAACTACTTCTGAATTAGGAGTTGATGAATCAATAGCTCCAGATGCGGTTGCTGTATTATCTGAAACAGTTGCGGACGAAACATTAGTGCCTACACAGGTCAAAGAATCTGTTATTGTGGAAAATACAATGACATTGAGTGATACAGAGCTTACAGTCTACATGAAGAGAGGCATTGGTATCTATCCGATTTTTAGTGGTGAAGAAGAGAGCGTAACCTGGACAACAACAGATCCAAGTGTTACTGAATTGATATATGATCCAAGCTTGCCACTTAATATTATGATTTCAGGGCTGAAACCAGGAACAGCCACGGTTACCTGTACAAGTGCAAGCGGGTTAACGGCATCATGCAATGTTACTGTAAAACAATTGTATCATGCAGAAAGTGTAAGCATTAATCAGCAAAATGTTGCAATGAAGCCAGGAGAAGTAATGACATTGGATGCATCTGTGTATCCTGTAGAGGCCACGCCAACCACGGAATTAGAATGGTACAGTAGCGATCCATCCATTGTCGAGGTTGACAGTCAGACTGGTGAAATTACTGCATTGCAGCCAGGGACTGTTACTATTACGGTTTGGACTCGCAATAAAAAATCTGGCACGTGTACAGTAACAGTGAAAGATAAAGAATCTGTAGATAAAACAGCCTTAAAAATTGCAATTGAGACAGCTAAGGAAGCTCTGAAAGAAGAGGATAAGTATACAGAAGAGTCCGTCAAAGTCTTGAAGGCTGCAGTAGCAGAAGCGGAAAAAGTAGCAGCGAATGAGAAAGCAACACAGGAAAGTGTAGATGCAGCAACACAGGTAGTGGAAGAAGCAATAGAAGGCTTGGAAGAAAAAACAGTTGTGCCGGAAGATAAAGACAGTATTGTTAAGATTCAGTTTGTGGATGAAAAAGGGAATGTAGTAGCTGGAGGAGATTATTTTGTTGATAAGGATGGTGATGGAATCTTCAATCACACGGAAATATTAGAATGGGTTCCTGAAGGATATGAATTAAAAAGTTTTGGGGATTATCTAGTGGAATTGTTTAAAGAAACACCATTGCAGCTTACAGTTGTAAAGTCAGAGAATCCGGATCAGAAGCCAGAGAATCCAGATCAGAAGCCAGAAAATCCGGATCAGAAGCCAGAGAATCCGGAACAGCAGCCAGAGAATCCGGAGCAGAAACCAGAGAATCCGGATCAGAAGCCAGAAAATCCGGATCAGAAGCCAGAAAATCCGGATCAGAAACCAGAGAATCCAGATCAGAAACCAGAGAATCCGGAGCAGAAACCAGAGAATCCGGATCAGAAGCCAGAGAATCCGGAACAGCAGCCAGAGAATCCGGATCAGAAGCCCGTTTCCCCAAAAACTGGAGATCCAACGATGGTAGGTTTATATGGAGTTGCTACAGTATTATCAGCTGGAATTGTTGCGAAGATGAGAAAAAGTTTTAAAAGAAAAAAATAAGAGAAATAAATTTTAATTTGTAGGAAGGTAATTTCCGCAGATATGCGGGAATTACCACTGACTTGCAGACTTTATACTTTATAGTAGATATAGTAGAGTGCTGTGGCTGCAAAAGCACAAGTCAGATTGTGTGCCGAATTTCGGCACACATAAACATATACTCTCAAGGGATTGCCGGATGGCTGCCAACCATTGGTAATCCCAAAGAAGGGAAGTTAAGTAATGCATAAAAATAATATATGGGAAAAATTAGAAATGAAAGAAAGGGACGAGCAAGCCAGAATTCTGGCGGAAATAGAGCAGATTCAATGGAAGAAATTTCACAAGGTTATATTGCTTATTAGAAAAATTAAAGGAAAGATGAAATATGACGCATAAGAGCAATGGAAAAAAGGATATGAAGTTTTCGGTTATGTATCGAAAAATGGAAGAAATGTCAGATACAGAAGTATCTGTATGTGTGAGTATATTGTTGGATGATGCAAACATATTGGAGATTCGTAGAGACAAGATTCAAAACGCGATAGATGTAACAATCCAGTTATTAGGAATATCAGAGAAAGAAGTAGTTCTTTCTTTATTACCTAATGATGCCAATAGTGAAGAAATTATGATTCTGGAAGATAGGAAAGAACTATATATTAAGTATCTGATTGCAAACGGATATAGTGAATACTGGAAAGATAATATTTTTACCGTGTTAAAATGTACAGATACAGAAGGGTGAATCATACATTGCAGAAAGCAGAAGAAGAGAGACGAAAAATACTTGAAAAAACTGCGGAAGAGGAACGGAGAAAGTATAGAAGATTACCCACATATTGCAAATATCCAGATTGTTTTCATTGTGTATATGGTGAGTGTGGGTGGACTGGAGTTCCAAGGAAGGATGAAAATCAAGAACTTATCCGGGCGTTTTCCATGATTGAATATTAAATGGTGCTGAAATTCGGTACCGGAAAGGTCAAAAGAATTTATGGGACAAAAAATTACAGAGGATGATATAAAATATTTGTTGAAAAACAGAAAAGAGATACTTGTTCATGATAGAATCCGGATTAAAGAAATTTATACAGAGTTGTCCGAGGAAGATTCCATTGAACAGATGCTATCGATTCCATCATATGATTTTTGCACAAAAGTACAGTCTGAACGTACAAAGCAAGATCTAGGAAATGTATTGGAACACATACAGCATATGCAGCGATCGAAAAGCTTAGAGCTACGAGTGGAATTATGGGGACTGTCCAATGAAATTGAAAAGATCAATCGTCTCTATATATGCTATCAGGCACTAAGCAGGATCAATATCCAAGAGTTTATGATTATAAAAAAAATGTATGTACAAAATATGGGATATTATCCAGTGGAAACGGAATCTGGTTTATCCCACAAAACTTTTGAAAAAAAACGACAGAGCGGAATTGCTCAGATCAAGTTGTGGTATGAAAGTGATTATGACAATGCATCTATAATCATAAAAACAGAAAAAATCCGGGAGAAAAGACCCTCAAAAAAGGATGAGAAGTCTTATTACCAGATGAGCTTAAAGGACATATGAAAAATGCAAAAATTAGACTTTAAAATAATTGATCGGTTGATTGGATATAATAAAACACGGAATTTGACCAATAAGGAATTGGATTTATTGCTATACTTGTCTCGTTATCAGGAAGAAACGGGAATTGTGAGAGGGGTATATTATAAAAATGTTTGTGCAGAGATGAAAATGTCTGTGCAGTCTTTTTATCTTGCCAAAGCATCCCTGGAAAACAAAGGGATTATCAAGTCAGTGAAAGTACATTTTACTGATTTTGATATTACCATCTGTGACAATGACTGGTCAGAGAAATCCTACCGTGAAAGTTATATTAATACAAATCATGAAATATTTTATAGTTCTGATTTTTTGAAGTTATCTGCAGGCGAAAAATTATTTGCTATTATTTTACTGAGGATCAATCTGGTGAATAAAGGCAGCTTTAGAATTGGTGTTAAGAATCTATATCGTACATACTGTGCAAGATTGGGAGTAGTCAAAAGAGTACTGCAGAGATATCTGGCCAACTTAAAATCACTATTTGCGATTGGGATCAAGGAAGGAATGTACTACATTACCATATACAAAACTCCGGCTGCAAGATGTCATGATGCTGAGAGTAGCAAGCTGCATCGCTATGTATTAGATATGGCGTGCCGCAGATGTAAAATAGAGGAATCTGTGGACTCCAGAAAAGAGTACAATGATATCCTGCATTTATTTGAGCAGTATTCTTTGTGGATTAAAGATACGATGAAGAGCCATCGTTTTGATTTTACAGCAATAATCCAGCGCTCCCTTACAATTATCAATGATAAGATAAAAAATAAATATAGATGGCAGAGAAGATTGAAGGCATCACTGGTACATCGTTGTCTAAAACAATTTTTAAAAGAAGAAGATATTATGCAGGAAGTGCTTGGGTTCTAAGAATCCAGGCTTTTTGCAGTTAAATAATTTAGCAGAATAGATGAAAAGAATGATAGAAAAAGTCGTGATAGATCTGAAAACAGATCTTATCACGACTTTTTTCTGTGCTGACCTGCCTATAGAGGAAAATGTATTCTAAAAGCAGTGTAACTTATGAAAAAGATATTCTAATATCAATGATCTCTGAATAGAAGAAAGGCAAAAATATTCTAAATTGGATGAGTAAGAAAGCAGATTATATTCTAAATCGTGTCATTAAGGAAAAGGCTGGAAACGCTGGAAATACAAGGGTTTTTCGCATATATGAAGGTGGATTATATTTATTCTTATATTATATCCAATCTGATAATTTTATATAAATTCTTAACAGCCTATCTTTAATAGCTGTTTGCTGCTTCGCAGAAAAATTCTTTGTCTCATAGCATAGATAATTCAAAAGATACTTATTAAAAAATAAGATACTATATAAAAAAATAAAAATTATTTTTATAAATCAATATGCTTCATAACGTGTATAAAAGAAGATCCTAAAAATTCATTCGGCAGAAAAATGAACAAAGCAAACCACAAACAGACAACTTAGACTACACCTAAAGGAACCTAAAAGAACCTTTTTTTCTGCGTTGTGGAAAATTATAATAATATTGTAATCACACAAGAGGAGTTACAGTGTAGCAAAAAGTTACACTGTATTTTTACGAAAAAGGAAAAGGGGATCTGCTGATGGAAAAAAACAAAAAAGTACGTTTTATCCAAAAAAGTAGCACGATCGCATTAGTGTTAGGGATTTTCGCATTATTATTGGGAGTTCCATCTTGGATATCTATATTGTTATTTTCGTATTCGTATCTCACAATATTTATGCGTGAATGCCTGATTACAGGGAAGGTGAATGCGATATCTGCCATATTGTGCATCACAGCAATTTTATGGATTATCCTGAGAGAATTCATCCAATGGAAGTTTGCAGACGTATTTGGACAAATCGTTTTATACAGTTTTTTCTTGCGATCAGGGTATAGAATGCTTGGAAAATTAGACAAGGGTTTAATTGGATGGGTAGTGATGTCCGTTACAGTTAAAGTGGTTCAGATTCTATATGCTCCTAAATGGGGATTCGCATTATCGTTATTGATTCAAACATTAGTGGTTTTCCGGTTTTTAGACCCTATCTTAGAACAGATTGCTTTAGAGCATAGGAGAAAACGTTTAGCAGCATTAAATACAGACAATAAGGATGACAGTAATGGATACGAAGGAAGTACAACAGTTACAGAATGAAGTAGAAAAGAGGCTGGCGAATGGAGAGACATTTACGCTATCTGAGATTAGGAAGATTATGCGTTCTACCAGCTTGAGTTATTTACAAGTTGTAAAAAAAGCAAAAAAATTAAAGAAAGAGCTTGATCGAGCAGAGGAAGACGCTTTGAAAAATGGTGAAAATTTTGATAGAGATCACTATATTAAGCAGAGGATGAAACAAGATTAAATAGGTTTAAGTAGGATGCATGTATGTATGCAAACTATTTGAATAAATTGTACCGAATTTCGGCACAAAAAAGAAAAGGGAGGAGGAAATAGTCCGATGAAAGCATTTATGGAGGAATATGGAGTAATCGTAGTAGCAGCAATTGTTATTATGGTAATTGTAGTAGCAGCATCTCCAATCGGAGAATCCATTAAAACAGGCATTGAAAATGCAGTTGGAAAATTGACAACAGGATTGGAAACAGCACCTGAAGTTTCTGCAGGACCATAATATTTCATAATATAATATGAAAAGAGGATGAGGCAGTGGTGGGAACCACTGTCTTTTTCGATATGGAGGGAAAAAAGTGAGACTATCAAATGAGGCATGGAATTTTCAGGAAGATAATTTTGGTGAGTTGCTACCTTATGTGAAAGATACGAATATTACAGATATCAATTATAATGGATCAGACGTATGGGTAGAGGATCTAGAAAAGGGGATTTTAAAGACAAATGTTAAATTGTCTCAAGCATTTGTAGAACAATTCAGTACGAGGATTGCAAATATGGTATCACAACAATTTAATGATGTGAACAATATTCTAGAAGCAGAAACTGATACTCTTAGAATCTCAATTATCCATCCAAGTGTGACAAATACAGGATATTCCATTTCAATCAGAAAAACTCCCGCAGTTATGAGATTAACAGAAAAGGGAATGGTTGAGTCAGGATATTGTACACAAGAAATTTTGAATCTGCTAAAAAACTGCATTAAAGCCAAAATGAATATGGTATTTTGCGGAACCCCTGGCGCAGGGAAAACAGAACTTTTGAAATTTCTGACAAGCTATATCCCGAAAGAAGAAAAGGTAATGACAATTGAAGACAACTTGGAAATACATTATAAAGATATCAATCCAGGAGCAAACTGTGTAGAACTAAAAGTAACAGAGGATTTATTTACATATACACATGCAATTAAAGCCGCATTACGACAGAATCCACAGTGGGTGCTGTTATCAGAGGCTAGATCTGTGGAAGTAAAGTATCTAATTGAATGTTTTTCTACAGGACTGCATGGTTTGACGACACTTCACACAGATGATACAAGGAAAATTCCGGATCGAATTAAAAATATGATGCAAGATGCTTATGCAGCATCCCGTATGGAAAATGATATATATGGATTTTTAAATGTAGGAGTATTACTTAGAAAAAAGGCTACAGGAAACGGGAAAGTAATTCGAAAGGTAGAACAGATTTGTTTGTTCGACCGTGTAGAAAATAAAAATGTAGCGTATCTACTTGTGGAAAATGGAAAATTAGTATCTAAAGAGGTATCTAACAATTTATTAAGTAAATTTAAACGAGAAAATATTACAGATCCATTTCAGGAAGGAATATAAGGGGGTATAAGGTGAAAAAATCAAGGAATAAAAAAAAGAACCACAATTTTTTAAAGTATATGAATCCTAAAAATTTAAAAAAAGAGGTGAACCGGTGCGGATATAACTTTTCGCTGAAAAAAACACTACAATATCTGTTGATGATTTTCCTGGGAATTATTCTGTTTTCTGTTTTGCTGAAGGTGAAATGGCAGTATATATTGGCTATTATTGCAATGGTAACAGTCCTATATCCATCCGTCATTTTGATGATTTTCCGAAACATGTATGAAGAAAAGAAATTTGAAGATGTAACAGCATATATGGAGCAGATCTTATATTCGTTTAAACGCCGGGGGAAAATCTTAATTGCATTGGAAGATGCAAGAACCCTGTTCTTCGATGAAGAAAAGGAAAAGCAAGGAGATTTACACGAAGCAATTGGACGAGCGATTGAGCACATACAGACAGGTGTTGCTAAAGGGAACATCTACCAAGAGGCATTCGCAATTATCGAAGAAGAATATGGATGTAAGAGACTCTATAAAGTACATGACTATCTGATCCAGGTGGAAACTTCGGGCGGAGAGTGCAATGAAGCAATAGATATCTTATTGACTGATCGGAAGCTTTGGATGGAACGTACCTATGCACTTTTGAGAGAAAAGAAGAATATCAAAACCAAAATTACAATTGGAATCGGCTTCTCCTTTTTGATTATATATCTGGCTGTACTAATGATACCTGCAGATTTCGGAATCACGGATCTGTTTATATCTCAGATTGTGACTACTGGGGTTATTATGTGCAACATTTTGATTTGGTTTTTGGGTCAGAAATCCCTTTCCGGAAGTGTCATTGCGTATGGGGATGATACTCCATTTTCTGAAATCGAAAAACAATATAATCAGGTAATGCATGGAACGATTAAAAAAGAAAAAAAGAAGTTTAAGATTGCAGCTCTTCTGTTACTTCCGGTAGCTCTATTGGCATACTATAGAATTAGTTCTCTAGCAGCGATTTTGATTGTTGCTTTTTGCGTTCTACTCGTCACGCAACCAGGAAGACAGTATAAATCTGCATTAAAAAAAGTTCGGAAAGAAGTAGAAAAACAGTTTCCTGAGTGGCTAATGGCATTGGCACTACAGATGCAAAGTAACAATGTGCATGTATCCGTATCTAAGTCTATCGAAAGTGCACCTGAAATATTGCAGGAAGAGTTGCGGAAATTAGAAGCAGAAATAAAAATGCAACCAAACGATCTGCAGCCTTACATTAATTTCATGAAAAAATTGGATCTTCCGGATGTAACTTCTGCAATGAAAATGCTTTATTCCATGGCTACATTTGGCTTTGACAATAACAATAAACAGCTACAAGCTCTAGTGGAAAGAAATGCAATTTTAATCGATAAAGCAGAAAAGATGAAATCTGAGGATTACTTGGCGGGGGTAGGAATTCTTGTGCTGTTGCCGATGATCACCGGGACTGTAAAGATGATTACCGATTTAATCTGTGTGATCACATATTTGTTATCTATGGTTTCGGGAATATAAATGTGCCGAAATTCGGCACAAAGGAGAAATGCTATGAAAGAATTTTTTGAAGAATATGGAGGAATTGTAATCCTCGCAGTTGTTGGAATGACAGTGTTAAGTGGATTCTGGAAGATTCTGCAGTTGGTATCATAGAAAAGGTGTGCCGAAATTCGGCACAGGAGAGGATGGGAGTATGAAAGAAATAATAGAAGAATACGGAGGCGTTATTGTAGCGTGCATTATGGGATTGTTGCTATTAGGAGTACTATTTTATTTATTGCAGTCTAATCCCAATTCTCTAAATGAATTAGTAAAAGAATTTTTTGTTGGAGTAGGTGCAAAACCACGGGCATAAGGTAAGGAGAAATGAAATATTATGAAAAGCTTTTTGGGCGAATACGGGAAAATTATCATTCTGGCTTTTGCACTTATCGGAATTTTAGCTTTTTTGTTTGGGAATGGTGATGAACAATTGATAGGAATGCTTCGGAAGGTGGAACCCAAGGCAACAGTAGAACATCAGGATAATAGTGGGATCGTAGGTAATATCACAAGCCGGGAATCACCAATCTTGACAATTGAAAAAAGAACGTTTTTGGCAGGGCGTACATATAACCTGTTAGACGGAACGGAAGCAAGAAATGCAGATGGCCAATATCTTCCGGTACAGATTGAAAAAATTGTGAACCCTGAAAATGAAGAAATAACAGAAATGGTTGATATTCAAAATTTTGTGCCTAAATGCGGGGCATATCAGATAACATATAGTGCAGAAGAAACGTATATGACGGTTAAAAAGAAGACAGAAAAAACAATTGTTTTTGTAGCAGATTAGGTAGGAGGAAGAGCTTATGAAAGGTGCAATTGAGACGATGATCGGAGTAGTTGTACTTGCCTTTATGGCACTTTTAGGAACGGCATATATTACAGCATCACTGAATACACAGAGTGCCCAAAAATATCATGCTGCCGTAGTTACAGAGGTGGAAGCAAGTGATTTTGCAGACAGTGTAATTGCCAGTTGTGAGACAACGGCAAGAGATAATGGGTATACAAATCTGGAAATTAAAAAGATGCAGAACGTATCCGGAAATCCATATGCAAAGGTGACATTGACATATGATTATACAATCCCGATTTTAAATCTGTTGTTGGAGCATGAAATTGTTGGATATGCACGATAATCCAGAAAGGAAACATTATGAAGAATGCGATAATTGCATTGATTGGAATTGCGATGGTGATCATGGTGACAGTGGGAATTAATACCGTAGAGAATAAAACCATGCGGCAAAATGAATTAGACAGCAATTTGGATAAAGCGTTGGAAAGAACAATGGAGATTTTGACCATCGATCCAGTCTACCAGATTAGTAAGAATGACACAGAAGTAGCTGCGGACTTTATCGAAAATTTCCTGGTAAATACTACCAGTGATGCAACATTTAAGATTGATATTATTACAGTTGAACCAGAAAAAGGCCTTTTGGATGTGCAGGTGTCTGAAAGTTATGCCCAGGTTATCGGAACCGGAAAGGTAAGTGCCAGAAAAACAGTAATTTTAGATGATTGGGAAAATCCGGATAATACATATTTTACAGTCCGATTTTGTTTGGATGATAAAATTATAAAACAAGTAAATATCCATGGAGGGGATAAAATTACAAAAGGCATTTTACCTCAATCTATCGCAGAATCAGAAACAGCCGTATTTAAGGGTTGGCGAATGATGATGCCTCAAGAATCAGATGTATTATATACAGAGGATACAATATTAAATTTAACCGTGACCAATGACCTGGTATTTCAGGCGATATATCAAGAAAAAAATTAGAGGTTAGAGGAGAGTGAAGAAGATGAAAAATTGCTTGTTTAAAAAATTGATTGCGGGCTTTTTGGCTTTCACCTTACTTTCAATTTCACCAATTCAAACTTTTGCAATGGAAATGGAAAATGAATCTGAGTCTGGATCTATTATAGAAAATACTGAAAACAATATAGAACAGGAAGAACCAGATGCAGATACCGGAGAAAATTCATCTGCAGATAAAGAGATAGAAAGCATAGAACAAGATCAAGCTACGGTGTTAGAGACGGAGGAAAAAATCGGCGATGGAGAATTGGAAGATAAACCCAAAACAGAAAAAACAGAATCGATTAGTGAAAAGCAGGAAGATGAGATAATCAGAACTGCAGACGCTGGAGAATCCGCTGAAGTTCTCCGCCAGCTGACTTATTATCCAGAAGCATATGAGATGTTTTGCAATAACACAACAAAGGAGAGTTTTCTGAGCAAGTTGACGTCTAGAGATCTATACATGGGCATGATCTGGTATCGATATGCTTACATTGAAGAGACAATCCTTCACGATCAGCCTGAGACTGCTTATCTTGCGTTCGTGGACGAGTGGAAATCCGTTTCTAAAACAGAACGGGATAATATTTTAATTAATGCAGATCAATACGAGCAGGATGCGTTTGATAAATATTTTCGAATTTCCAAAAGAGAATTTAAAGAATATACGTTTGATTCTTTTCGGTCGTATATGAATTATATCCAAACTTTAACTGTTGTAGATCTTGATGATATCATTAAAAAGTGTGAAAATCTGGAGTCTGATAGCACAATAAAGGCGGAAGAAGAGTTTATTACATACATACAACGTATGAAAGATGATGCCGCAGCATTGACACCTGCAATGTATGCAGCAAATCGAGCAGTTACACCGGAAGGCGTTGACACTCTTGAAAAAATAAAGATCAATATCCATGATTATCAAGATACGGATGTTTATGACAATGTGCCTCCAAGTAGTCAAGAAACCTTAAACCATGCAATCAACAGAAATCGTGAATTTCTGTTTCAATACTATGTTGATGACTTTAACATTAATGGGAAACGTAGATGGTGGAACAACTATCATGTAACTCCGGCAACAACCATTCCGGAAAAATATCAAAAAGGAATTGTTGCTCCCAAGCTAGTGAATGGATATCCTGTTTTAAGTAACACGGCCTCTCCGGGAGTCAGTTTGGATTACTTATTCAACGGAAAGGATAGTGCTGGTGTGATTGGACATTACAACAATCTGAATAAGTTGTTTTTGATGGATGATAATGGCATGTATTCCATCAAATCGAATGAAGATCAGGTTGTGTTACAGCCGGATGGTACGTTTAGCCACTACAAAGTTAATTCCGAAGCACAATTTTTGCCGTTGAATCGAGTTACCTCCAGGAATAATTATTGGTTTGGAATGGATATTACCACACAATTTGCAATGCCTGAGAATAAGCAGATTAACGGAAAGGATATGGTGTTTGAATTTTCGGGAGATGACGATCTTTGGGTTTTCGTGGATGATGTATTGGTCTTGGATTTAGGAGGCATACACTGCAGCATCAAAGGCTCCATCAATTTTACAACGGGCAGCATCACAGAAGGTTATGTTTTTGCACCGTATGATTTAGCAAAAGATGAAAGTGAATTTGTTTTTGACACAAGAAAAACATCAATTGCGAGCAGATTTAAACAGGCAGGGTCTGTCTGGGATGACAGTGAAAATACTACGCATACGATGAAGATATTTTATTTGGAGCGTGGTACTGGTGGATCTCGATGTGTAATGAATTTTAATCTACCGGTCCAGAAAGTAGATCCAGAGCCAACATATAAGGTAAACTATAATGCCAATGGTGGATTAGGAAGTATGTCTCCTGACAGCGTTAAATATAATGAGAATTATACTGCAAAGGATAATGAATATTCCAACGCAGGATATCAGTTTGTAGGATGGAATACAGATCCAAATGGGAACGGAGATTCCTGGGTGCCAGGAGTATCTAAACTGTTTACTTATAAAAAGGATATAACGCTATATGCACAATGGGAAAAAATTGATTACGGATCTTATAATGTACGATACAATAGTAATGGTGGAATGGGATATATGCCAAACAGTACATATAAGATCAATGAGTATGGTTATTTGCGAGAAAATACATTTGTCCGATCTGATTATAAATTTTTAGGATGGTCAACGGACAGCAGTGCGGAAAATCCGACTTATTATGACATGTCCCGCATTTACAACCTTACAACGGAAAAAGATGCGATTGTAGATTTATATGCGATCTGGGAGTATGCGGGGCCAACATCCTATACGGTCACGTATAAGCCTAATACGGGAGATGGTGTCAATCAGACCCAATCCATTATCCGTAACAGCAATTGGTTGACAAAAGGTGCTATATTTACTAAAGATGGTCATGAACTCGAATCTTGGAATACAAAATCAGATGGAAGTGGCATACGGTATGAATTGAATGCTTTTCAGAATCCGCTTACTGAAGATCTGATATTATATGCACAGTGGAAGGTTACTGCACCACCTACAATTACGGTCGGAAAGGAAAAAATATTCTGGGAAGGTACAACAGTAGATAGGGAAGATCTGCTTAAAAATGTAACAGCAACGGATCCGGTTGATGGAGATATTACAAACAGAATTAAGATTACCAAAATCGAATATTCTGCTGGAAGAAATACAAATGAACCAGGATATGTGAAAGAATGGAAAGATGGTATGTTAGATACCGATTTGTTAGACACCTGGTTCATGGAGCTGCCAAAAGAATTAAGCCCAGTGAAGCATGTAGTAACCTATGAAGTAACAGCAAACTCAGGATTGACGACAAAAGCAACACAAGATGTTTATGTAAAATATAATGAGTTTCCGACCATCTATGCAGAGGACAGATACTTCACACTGGAAGAAGCACAGGCTGGTAAAATTACGGACAAAGTGCTGCGTGAAGATGCTATAGGAGAGGGAAAAATATCTGCGAATGATACAGAGGAAGGTGACTTTTCCAACACGGATAAGATTACGTTGCTTGATTTTGATCCGGAAGAATTTAAAGCCTTTACAGATTCCGGATATCGGAGATTAACACTACACGTACAAGATACTTATGGCCCGGATGGCAAAGGAAAAGAGACCACCCGGCAATTTGTTGTCTATATCATCAAAGACGGAGAAGTTCCGGATGTTGAGAAAGCAAAAAAAGTACGATTTATCAATGAAAAATATTATGATAAGAATAAATCTATTAATCCCGACAATCTGACTGCAGAAGAAAAAGAGATCCGAAATGCAAATGGAGGTCTTCACGTAGAGTCGAAATGGTATCGAGATCCGGAATACAGAACATTAGTTGAAAATACATTTGTTAAAACAAGCGGAAAAATTTACCGATATACATATGAAGATGTAGAGCAGATTTGTGCATATATTGATGCACACGGAATTGGGAACAGTCAGGATGATAATGCACTAAATGAATTTATCCATTTATTTATGGAACAATAATTGTGATATGAAAAGGCCAGATATAAGATTCTATGCTTTTATCTGGCTAAAAAAATGATTGATTATCTGCCTAAATAGGCGTATAATTAGAAAGAAATGTTAAAGAAGGTAGGTAACAAAATTGAAAGATAATCTAAGTAGTGTGAAGAGGCTAAGAAAAACTCTTGGAATTACGCAGAGAGAGCTTGCGGAGAAGACGGGAATCAATCTTCGGCAAATCCAAAAATATGAGTCGGGAGAATATGATACCGGAAACATGACTTTGAGAAATGCGATTGCTTTTGCAGAAGCACTGGGATGTAATGTAAAAGATTTGTTATAAAATGTAAAAGAGATTCAGCTCCTATTGACAAAACGCCTAATAAGGCGCAAAATTAAACTATGGAAGAAATCTAAAAAAAGGAAATGTATGATATGACAAATAATATTTTCGAAATAATGCATAAAGATAGAAGAGTTGCAAGAATTGATTATTCTTCCGGTAGATGCAAAATATATTATAAAAGTTTTATGCCATACAACTTGTATTTTGAAGAAGAGGAAGATATTGATGCGCTTGTAAACAATATTACGAATTTTAACTATTGGTGCGCTACAAGAGTACTGACGTTAGACAGAAAATATGCGAAAGAAATATTGAATAGTATAGGAATGAATCAGGCTGTAACTGATAAAGATCGTGCAAAAGTAGCATTATCATACAGGTGTACATCCTTGACAGATGTTTTCTGGGTAAGAAATAAAGGTGAAAAGATAACGTTTTCTGAAGTGAATTTGTATGACAACCACTTGGAAAACATATTTATTGATATTG
>OGXN01000448.1_pt1 | contig 53571 bp, 39 predicted proteins | sample 1576281 | NCBI WGS metagenome assembly OGXN01 (sample SAMEA3541494, study PRJEB24748) | human gut metagenome | biome: human gut; feature: human-associated habitat; material: faeces | place: China | collected 2012
ACTTCATTCATGACAGAGTTTGCAAACCAAACTGCGAAAAAATGTTGACACTACCACGATGCGTCGATATGAAACAATTTATAATGGAAAGGGTGGTGATGCCAATGGAATATCCGAATGTTTGCGCGTTGTGTGAGGAGGGGGGGATTTAAGCCGGCAGGAACTTGCGGGCTATCTGCAAATTTCGCGCGGCAGCTATACAAACTATGAAATTGGAGCACGCGGCATCCCGGCTGAAGTTCTTATCAAGCTGGCGGACTATTATAACGTTAGCATTGATTATTTGGTGGGAAGAACAAAAAATCCAAAAAGGAATAAGTAAAACCGGACAGGGGTAAAACCTGTCCGGTTTAGGCTATCGAAAAAGTAGAAACGCAAAAGATATCGCCAGGAAAAGCTTGAAAAAGGGGTGGTGAACTCCTTTTTTCATTTAAAATAACCCCGCGACACCCCGCAGGGCTAGTGCCGAGGCGTGTAGAGCGAAGCGCCCGCCGAAGGCCGCCGTGCATGGCGACCAGGGCCTTGGCACTGGTCGTAAGCAGCTTGTCGAAAAAGCTGTGCTTTTCCGACAAGCTGAACCGGACAGGAGTAAAATCTGTCCGGTTTTTGCTTTATTCCAGCGTCACCACGCGCTTTTGCGTGTAGGATTCCAGGGCTGCCGTGAGCACGCGGTGGCTCAGATGCGCCTCGGCCGGGGTGAAGCAGCCGAAGGAGCAGGGAAGGCCGCGCAGCTCGCTGACGAACGCCGCGAACATTTGCAGCAGGGAATCGGAAAAGCCGAATTCAAAAATAGAGCCGGTGATAACGGGATACAGCGTTTTCTGGCCGATGACCAGCCGCGCCCATGCCTGTTCACGGCCAACGGCCTGTGTATAATGGATGGCGTTGGGATCGTCGGTGGTGAACCGGGCCGACAGGTTGAGACCGTAAATTTCATACTCCACGGTGTTGGTGCAGCCGGGGGCCATACGCTTCATTTCAAGCTGCATGGGGAACGTATCCCCCGCTGTGTTTTGCGCTTCGCACATCAGGATGGCGTTGTCCCAGGTTTCACAGGGAACGGGCACGCCGTTTTCGTCCGGCCGTGTTTTGGCGATATTGGCAAGCTGCGCGCTGACGGTGCGGGGCGAAAAACCAAGCCGGAAGGGCAGGTGCTGCGTGTGGATGCCCAGGTCTCCCATACAGCCGTATTCTCCGTTGGCTGCACGCATGCGCTTCCAGTTGATGGGTTTTGCCAGATCCATGTCGGAGGAATGCTTGATGGCGAAGCGTGCCTCGATGATCTGCCCGAATGCGCCCTCGCGGTACCATTTTACCATCTGCTGTACGGCGGGATAGAATGGAAATTCGCTGGCGCACCGCACAAATACCTTGGGGCGACCGGCCATGGCGGCCTCCACCTCCTCACAGGCCGCAAGGTCCATGCCGAAAGGTTTTTCCCCGATGAGGTGTTTCCCTGCGCGGATGACGTCGCCGTACACCTGTGCGTGCAGGTGGTGGGGCACCGCGCAGTATACGGCCTCCACCTCGGGATTGGCCAGCAGCTCGTGGTAATCGCTGTAAAAGTACTTTGTGTCCGGCACCTGGCGGAACCAGTCGAGATTTTTTGGCGAGAGGTCGCACGCAGCAACAATGACGGGGCGGGGCAGCTCGCATGCCAGATGCAGCCAGCGCATGGAGACGCTGGCGAATTCGCGGCCCATCAGGCCGCAGCCGATCACACCGAAGCGCACGGGTTCCATATTCATAGGGCCGCTCCCTTCTGCGCGGCTGTCTCGGCCAGCGCGCTGTCAAACAGGGCGACGAGCCTTCCGGCCATCGTTTCTGTGGTAATGAGCGGCAGCTTTGTAAGAGCTACCGGCGGACAATTGGGCTTATAGGTCTGTGCACTGATGTCCACGCAGCGGTCCCGGTTCATGCGGGTACAGAAATCCACCGCATCGTCCACGCTGTCGAAGCACAGCGCCGTCATGTGGGCGTCACCTTCCACGCCTGTGCATACCTGCGGGTATTTTTGCGCCAGTGCGCGTACCTGTTCGTGGTAATACCGGCCCGCGGCTTCGATGTGCGCGCCGTTGGCCCCGATGAATTCCATTGTCACAAGATAAGCCAGGCTGGCCAGTTCTTCCTGTCCGTTGGTCACAAGCGCACCGAACTGGCTCAGGCTGTCGAAAGCGGCGCTCGTCAGGATCTTGCTGGCGGGGTAAACGCCCCCGGGGAAGCCCTTGCCTACGGAGACAAAGTCCGGCGTAAGGCCGTATTTGCGGAACAGGAACAGTCCGTCATACCATGCACAGGACTGGATCTCGTCGCACAGTACGGGCGTGTCGGTGGCGCGGCACACTTTGTACGCTGCCTGCAGATATTCCTCGGAAAGGCGGATGCCGCCGTAATTCATGAGGACGATCTCGTGACAGAAGCCCGCCGTTTTGTATTTGCCCTCGTTCCAGCGGCGCATGGTCTCGGCAAAGGCGCCGGAGTCGTTGATGGGGACGGACACCACCTTGTACAGCTCGTTTTTCTGCGCGGCTGTGTAGAAGTCCGGCCACAGGCCGCGCAGCGTCTGCGCCAGCACCGTAGTGCCGTGATAGTTTCCGGTCACGCCGCCGGCATTGTCTGCCATGACAACGAACACGGGTACGCGGCCTGCATACTGTGCGGGCGCGCCGTCGATGGTGTAAAAGCGGGAGAGCATCATTTTGAGCGCGGCCTCCACGGCCAGGGAGCCGGTCTCCAGATTGATGACGGTATTCAGCACGCCCGGCTCCTTTTGGGACAGAATGCGGTCCAGCGCCGGGTCTGTGGGCTGGAGGCCGTTGGCGGCGGCGATGAGGCGGCGCTCCAGCGTGCGGGTGATAAAGCCGCGGGTGTTGTTGTGCGTAGCATTGGGGATTCCGAGACGCTTGGCGTTTTCAATAAGCGAGTAGCCTGGAAAGTCGTGTCCCAGGGGAATCTGGTAATGCTCGCTTTTGCCCGCGAAATACAGGCGGCCGTCCTCGCCGATGCGGAATGCGCCCAGCCCGCCCAGCGGAGCTGCAAAGCTGTGCTGGGCGGCACGGTATGAATGGGTGGGCGCGCCGTCCTCAGTGTCTGCAAAAGCGGGCGCAAGGGAGTGGCCGATGTCGCCCATCAGCTCCTCCTGGCGGCGGGCAAAAGCCTCGGGATAAAAATCGACCTTCTCATCGGCCACGGCGCGCAGAGCTTCGGGGCTTTCGCCTGTGAGTGCCGCGCGCGCGCGGCACACGGCCGCGGTGTATTCCGCGCCAAGCAAGTCGGTAAGGGAACGCCGGATGTTCTGGATCATATCAATTCTCCTTTTCTGCCATTGCGGCGTATTGTTTATACTTCGACGAACTCAATGCCCAGCAGGCGGCACAGCAGACGGACGCGCGCAGCATAGTCGCCGGGGACGATGATCTCATGGTGAGTGCCGCCCTGCTCCAGCCATGCCTTGATGCAGGCGCGTACGCCGGATGCGGGCCGGAAGAACATATACGGCATGTCGATCTTGCGCAGGCTGCATTCGTCCAGTATCTCGCCCGGGGCATATACGAGGCGGAAGCGTTCGCCGCCCACATGCACCAGGCTCATCACGCCTGCGGGGCCGGGTTCCGGCGTGAAGATGGGTGTGGGCGGGTTGGAAAGGCCGCCTTCATTGAATACCCGGTCCATCAGGAAAGGCTTTTTGTCCCTGCGGCACATGGCCCAGTTGCCCTCGCCCGCGTGGCACAGCAGGATGGCCTCCCGCGCAAAATCCATCATATACATCTCGCTGAAACCGGCCTGCCCGCACAGGCGCAACATAGCCGCCATGAGCATGGCGGCAGTGGCGTCGCCCTCGGCTGCATAGCCGTAGCCGTCGGCCATCAGGCTGGAGGCGGCCAGGAAGGGAAGATGCTCGAACCGTCCGTCTGCGCCGAATTCCTCGAAGTGAACGGTATACCCCGCATATCCGTTTTCCTCCAGATAACGCTTGAGGCCCAGATACATGCGCACGGACTCCGCATGGCGTTCGGGCGGCAGCTTGGGGTCGATCTCAAAAACAGTGTGCTCGTACGCCACGCGCGCGGAGATATCCTCCGGCGTGACCCCGGCGCAGGCACGCTGCACGGCGCCGATGGAATCGTATACGAATTCCGGCCCCAGCTTGCGGTAAACGGCCATATCATCGGTGATAACGTCGCCCATGCCGGCCAGCTTTCCGATGATTCCGATCTTCATCCGCCGCAGCGCGCATGCCGTGTGCGCCGCCGCGCCGAAATCCGCTGCAAAGGCTGCAAGCTCGCCGTTTTTGCGGCTGCCCGCGAAGAATGCGCAGGGGATGCCGGCCCGCATCAGGCAGTTGGCGTTGTCCTGTGAGCCGTGGATGCCCTGATTCACTGTGAGCTCCCATTCCTCGAAATCGTCGCCCACGGTCTCATCCGGCTGCACCAGTGCCAGCGCCAACGGAAGCGTATTGCGCTGCATGGCGTGTACCAGGTACTGCCCCTGAGAATAGCTGAGCATCAGGATGAGGATGCCGTCCAGTCCCTCGGCGTTGTATTGTGCGGTGAGGGCTTCTATGGCCTCCCGGCTGGCGGCGATTCGCGGAAAGACAAAATCGGCTGTACCGGAGAGTGAGGCGATGACCTCTTCGACATATTTGTGCTGGCTGGCCATGATGCCCGGAAACAAAGGCTCGTAGCCCTCCAGCATCAGCGCCAGGATACCCAGACGCGGCTTGTGTTGTAACTCCATATCCTTTTCCTCCTTTTTTGACAATGGGAAGGTTTTTCGTGCGGCAAACGCCGTGAATCTGTGGACGATGCCGGGCTCGCGGCGGCGTACGGTACGTCGTATTCGCGGGCCGCCCGGGCGCGCGTCGCTTTCGGCAAGGTGCCAAAAGCGGCGCGCGGTGCGGTTTGTTCACGGGCAGCCCCTTTAAAACGCGTTGTACAGCGGTTTGACGGCGGAATAAAGCTTTTTGTACAGGCTGTATGCCGTGTCATAAGCGGGCGCGCGGGCGTTGTCTGGAAGATAGACGGCGCTTTCACCGCGGCAAGGGAAAACGCCGGGGGCGATGAGTCCGCTGCCCCACCCGGCCAAAAGGGCGGCACCCATGGCGGTGGCCTCGCTGCACACGGGCACGCGGAACGTGCGGCCGCAGGCATCGGCTTTGATCTGCTGCCACACAGCGCTGCGTGCGCCGCCGCCCAGCGAGTACACGGTGTCGGCGGGACAACCCAGAGCGTTCAGCATGCCGAAAAAGTCCCGCAGCAGAAACGCGACGGATTCCATCACGCTGCGGGCGAAATGGGCCCGCGTGGTGGAAAGCCGCGCGCCGAAGAATACGGCGCGGGCTTCGGGGCAGGCGTCGGGATCCACGCTGCCGGATAAAAACGGCAGGAACGCCAGCCCGTCGCACCCGCAGGGGACGCTTTGCACCAGCGCGTCCAGCGCTGCATATCCCGCTGCTCCTGCGGGAAGGTCGCGGCAGAATTCGTCCCGGAACCAGCGCAACGCCATGCCCGCCGTGTTGCCGATGGGCAGGTACAGGTACTTGCCCGGCAATGCGTGGCGGTAGACGGTTACGTGGTGCCCGCTGCGAAACATGGGAGCGTCTGTGCAGGCGGCCATTACCAGCGCGGTACCCGTGGTTTCGGTGACGGTGCCCGGGCGCGTGCAGCCTGCGGCAAGCGCGGCGGCGGTCTGGTCCATTGCGCCCGCAACGACGGGGATGTTCGGTGGCAGGCCCAGCTCGGCGGCAGGGCCGGGCAGCAGAGAGCCTGCGGGCGCGCCGCATTCCAGCAGTTCGGGCAGCAGTTCCGCAGACGCGCCGGCGGCGGCAAGGCCGCTGTGCCACAACCCGTCGCTGTGCAGGTCGAACCAGCCGGTGGAGGTCTGCAGGGATTTTTCACTTACGAACCGGCCGGTCAGCCAATGGAGCAGATAGTCCTCCAGCAGCAGAAGCTTATGCGCACGGGCAAAGGTATCCGGTTCGTGTTTGCGCAGCCAAAGCAGCTTTGCCAGCGGAAGCGCGCCGGTGACCTCCGGCAGGCCGGTGGTTTTGTAAAATGTCTCGTTGTCCAGCACACTGCGCAGAGCCTGGGCCTCATTTTCCGCGCGGCTGTCCAGCCACACCAGAAAGGGGCGAAGCGGCTCGCCCGAACGGTCCGCGAGCGTGAGCGTTTCGCCTTGTGTGGTGATGCTTACGGCTGCGGGAATACAGCCGGGCGCCTGGGACAGCGCGTCGGCAAGCCCGGCCCGCGCGGCGGCTTTGTACTGCGCCGCGTCGGCCTCCACGCGTTCGCCCTGTGTGCGCAGGGCATATTCCTGCACGCTGCACGCCAGAAGTTCCAGCGAGGGGGAGAAAAGGCAAGCTTTCACGGCGGTGGTGCCCACGTCCAGCACCGCGATGCAGCGGCTGACGGCTTCGTGTGCCTGTATCTGTGTGCCGCCCATCTCTTACGCCTTTCCGTCGCTGCCGAATACGCGCATATGATGCATCGTTTCGTGCTTGACGGCCTCGGTGATGAACGGCATCAGTTCAAATGCACCAACAGATTCCGTGAAATGGGTGTGAGCGGCACGGGCGGCTGTCAGGTTATTGTGAGTGAAAATGTTGATTTTGGAGATGCCTCCCGCAACACAGGCGCGGAAATCGTCGTCCGAAAGCCCGCTGCCCCCATGCAGCACCAGCGGCGTTGAGCATGCTCCCGCAATACTGGCGAGGCAGTCCAGATTAAGCACGGGCTTTTCCGCGTATACGCCGTGGGCCGTACCAATGGCAACAGCCAGCGCGTCGCAGCCGCTTTCGGCAGCAAAGCGCAGCGCGTCCTGCGGCTGGGTATAAATGGTTTTGGCGACGGCTTCTTCGGCGGAGCCGTTGGAACCGACATGACCGATCTCTGCTTCCAGTGAGCAGCCCGCGGCGTGCGCCTTGGCGGCCATTTCACGGGTGCGGCGCACATTTTCTTCAAAGGGCAGCATGCTGCAGTCGTACATAACGGAGGAAAAGCCCAGGCGGATGGCTTCTTCCACCAGCTCCGGCGTGAAGCCGTGGTCAAAGTGCAGCGCAACGGGCACACCGGTGCGGCGGGCCATGCCCAGCATCATGTCGGCATATTCCGCAAGCGAGGCGCCGGGCAAAAGGCTTTCGGCGGGCCCGATGATGACGGGGGAGTGCAATTCCTCCGCTGCCGCAAGGATGCCTTTCGTCATTTCCAGTGTGACGCAGTTGAACAGCCCAACGGCATAGTGCTTTTCACGGGTGTCCGCGAGAATGGTTTTCAAATCGACTAACATAGCAGTCGTCCTCCTTTTTTAACAATGGGAAACTTGGCCGGATGCCGGCCGCCTCGAATCTCCCTGCGCGGCCGGTATAACAAAGAGCTTTTGACAATGAAGAATCCGGCCCGATGCCGTCCGTGGCTCTCCCTGCGCGGCAGGCGTGCCGGCCCGGGCGGGATGCTGATGAAAAAGCTTTCCTGTGCGGAGCTTTTGCAGGTGAAAGGGGATGGATATTTGCGCGGTCCGCGTCAATACTCGATGGAAAGGAAGCGCCCCTCTGCGTCCGCCTGCCGGGCGGCGAGGCAGCTTGCGGCGCTCACAAGCCCGGCTGAAAGGTCGGAGCGTGCTTCTCCGCCGTCCAGCACGCGCAGAAAATCCAGTGCCAGCATCTCATCTCCGCCGAAATGCATGCCTGCGGGAAAGTTGAATTTGTGGGTGACTGTCTGGGGGGATAAGTAACGGTCCACACGGATCTCGGCGGTGTAAAAATCAAATTCCGCGCTGCCCTCGGTACCGATAAGCCGTGCGCCGCGCCGCCCGGCGCTCTTTTTTACAACAAAATTCTGGTTGTAGCTGATCAGCATGCCGCTTTCCGTTGTGAAAATGACGCTGGCGCCGTCCTCGTTGCCGGTGTCTGAGGCAAAGCAGCAGGAGTCGCCCTGGACATCTTCCTTCAAAATGTTTTTTACCACGTAGCTACTTTCGGGGCAGGTGCGGTAATCCGGGCAATCCGGACAGTGCAGGCCCGCCGGACGGTCCCCTTTGAAATGCAGCTTGGCGGTCTTAGCGCACACGGAAACGGGGCGCTCGCCTGTGAGGAAGTGGATGTAGTCGATATCATGGGTGGCCTTTTGCAGGAACAGGCCGCCGGTCTCGGCCGGGTCGCGGTACCAGCTGTGATAATAAACGCTGCCGTAGGGGACATTGTTGACGGCCTGCACCATCGTAAGCCTGCCCAGCACGCCGCTGTCCACAATGCGCTTCATCTCCAATGTGATGGAGGAAAGGCGCAGCGGGAATGAAACGACCACTTGCTTCTCCTTGCCTGCGGCCGCGCGGCGCAGCTGCTCATACTGGGGGCGTGTGATGCACACGGGCTTTTCCAAAAACAGGGGCAATCCCATATCCAGCACCCGGCAGGCGTAGGGGGTGTGCAGCGAGCAGCGTGTGCCGATGAACACCCCGTCCAGCGCTTCCCCGGCAAGCAGCTCGTCCGCGTCTGCATACCAGCGGGTATGGGCGAAATAAGGGTCGCCTGCCAGACCGGGGGCGATCTCGGCATGGCGCGGGTCTGCTACGGCGGCTACGGTGATGTCTGCCTCCAGCGAACGGAAGGATTTCATCATTGTTTCCGAGCGCAGACCATATCCGATGAACCCGATGCGTTTCATAATTCCATTCCTCCATTTTTTGTGCGGGGCCGCTTTTCTTTATATTACATATAAAAGGCGGGCAAATGGCTTTGCAGTGCGCCTGCGCCGCTTTTTATACGCTCGCTGCGCTAATAATTATTTTGTTATTAGCAAATTTTAAGAGAAAATATTGTAGATTTTTACTAAAGAAAGGCCCTACTTTTTGAAAGGTGATTTGCTTGACAACCCCGATAAATGCTGATATAGTTTAATTGAAATCAAGGATTGCAAGGTTATTGTGCCACAGGTGACATCTAAAAGTCAAGTAGGTGAAAGCAAATAACTTTGCACAGAAAAGACAAAATTATTAAAAATTTATTACTAATAATTTTGAATCATCCGGGAGGTTTTCAAATGTCCGAGGAATCAAGGGCCATGCGGGCCCCCAATGCGCTGCGGCGGCCAAACAAATTTATTGCGTATATGCGCAAATACTGGTTTGTTTACATGCTGGTGCTTCCGGGGCTTGTCTTCATGCTTGTGTTCGATTACGGTCCCATGTACGGTATTCTGCTTGCATTCAAGGATTATTCCCCCCGCTTGGGCGTGTGGGGCAGCCCGTGGGCGGGCCTGTCTCATTTCCGGGAAATGCTGGTAGACCCAAACTTCATCCGCGCATTTAAAAACACGGTGCTCATCAACCTGTATAATCTGGCGTTCGGCTTTACATTCAACGTGTTTCTGGCGCTGATGATCAACGAGCTGAAGATCAAGAAGGTTAAACCCGTGGTGCAGACCTGTGTGTATCTGCCGTACTTCCTCTCATGGGTCATCTTTGCCGGCCTGGTGCAGGTGTTTCTGGAGTATCCGTCCTCGGCCGATATCGGCGGCGTGGTGAACCAGGTCATCGCTGCATTGGGCGGCCAGCCGGTGGACTTTTTGAAAAACCCGGCCATGTTCCGCACCATCCTTGTCATCACGAATATCATCAAAACGGCGGGCTATTCCACCATCGTGTATCTGGCGGCGATCTCGGGCATCGACCCTGCTTTGTACGAAAGCGCCGCCATCGACGGCGCCAACCGTAAGGATATGCTGCTGCACATCACCATTCCGCGCATCCTTCCCAGCGTGATGATCATGCTGATCCTGCAATTGGCGAGCCTGTTCATCTCCAACTTTGACCAGGTATACAACCTGTACAACAACTATGTGCTCAGCACCGGCGACGTGCTTTCCACATATATCTACCGCATCAGCCTGGGCGGCTCCGGCACGAATTTCGAGCTTTCCACAGCCATGAACCTTGTGCTCAATACCATGGGCCTTATCGTGGTGCTGGGTGCGAACAAATTTGTGGAAAAGCTGGATGTCCAGGGCATATTCTAAGCCGGAAGGAGGGACTTATCGATGCGTTCAAACAACAGCTTGCGCAGAAACGGCAAATATCGCCGCAGCATGCGCCAGATACTGGGATTTAACTTCTACGATGTATTCGTATTTCTTTTCTGCATCGTCTTTGCGCTGGTATGCGTGTATCCGATGTGGTATGTTCTGGTGGCGTCCGTCACGCCGTATGAGGAGTATATCAAGGGCGGGCTGATGCTGTGGCCCACCGGCGGTGTGGACCTGCAGTATTACAAAGCGATCTTCAGTACCAAAAGCTTTACCAACAGCATGTGGATCTCAGTGAGCAAGACGGTCATCGCCACTGTGCTCAGCGTGCTCGTCACGGCCAGCATGGCTTACGGCGTCAGCAAGGTGCACGTAAAGGGCATGAAGGTCATCAACGCGCTGGTTGTGTTCAACCTGTTCTTTACGGGCGGCCTGATCCCTCAGTATATCCTCTATCAGAACCTGGGGCTTCTGCGCAATTACTGGGTCATGGTCATTCCCGGAGCGCTGAATATCACTTATTTCATCATCATGCGCAACTATTATTCGTATTCTGTGCCAAAGTCTTTGGAGGAAGCGGCACTGCTGGACGGCTGTACGGATATCGGCGTGTTCTTCCGCATCGTCATCCCTGTGAGCCGCAGCATGCTGGCGGCCATTGCGCTGTTCATCGCAGTCATCAACTGGAACGATTATTACAACTACATGATGTTTATTTCCAATAAGACGAATCTGCAGCCTTTCGCCTGGATTCTGCGCCGCATGCTGGTGGACCAGACCATGATGAACCAGGTGCGCAACGGGGCCGTGGGCATGGGCCTGCAGCTTCCGCCGCCCATGGCGCTGCGCATGGCGACCATTATCTGCGCCATGGTGCCCATCATGTGCGTGTATCCGTTCCTGCAGAAATATTTTACCAGCGGCATCACGCTGGGAGCCGTTAAGGAATGATGTTATTGCCCCACGCTGCGGGGTAGAACATATAGAACCATAATCAACAAGGAGGATTAACCATGAAAAAGCATTTACACGTTTTGGCACTGCTTCTGGTGGCCGTGATGCTTGTGTCCGCGCTGGCGGGCTGCGGCGGCTCAGGCAGTTCCACCCCCGCGAGCGGGTCTGGCTCTACCTCGGCGGGCGAGCCTGCCGACGCTAACCCCAACGCCGGCCGCGAGACGGTCAACATCCGCTTCGCTCAGTTCGGCAACAGCGTCGACGACGTGGACGGCATGGAGAACGACCCTATTAAAAAAGCGATTGAAGAAGCCGTGAACGTCACGCTGGAGTACGATACCGGCACAGATGGGTTTGACGAGCGCATGCAGACCGAGCTGTTCACGGGCGGCGCCGCCGACCTGTTCCCCACCTGGGGCGAGAGCGAGAAAATCAGCAAATGGGCTGAAGAGGACCTCGTCGTTAATATCGCCGAGATCGTCAATGCTGAGCCTGACCGCTACCCCACGCTGTACAAAATCATCAACAGCGACGAGTACAAGGCTTACAACAAGCTGTACACAGGCGATGAAAACGCCGCCTATGCCATTTATTCCGTGGCCGCGTTTGCGGACCCCAGCTTTGCCGGTGTGCCCGTGTACAATACTGCGATTCTGAACGAAGTGAACGAGGGAAAAACGCCCGCTACCGTGGAGGAATTCATTGATTTCACCAAGGCGTGCGGCGCGGCCGGTTATGTTGGCTGGTGGCCCCGCAACGACAAACTGACCAACTGGCAGCAGATTGACAAGACTCTGGCTGCCCCGCAGGGCACGAGCATTCTGCCTCCGACGGGCGACGTCTGGAGCGGGTTTGTGCCCAGCGGCGAAATCGGTACCGACAGCGAGCACTGGACGCTGGCCACTGTCAGCGATGAAGCAAAGGAAGTTGTGAAACAGCTTGCCGAAATGTATGCGGCGGGCGGCCTGGATTCCGGTATCGGCGTCAAGGGCGATTTCGATGACGCATACTCTGATTTCGGCGCAGGCAAGATCGCTTCTGCGGACTTCGGCTTTGGTTATCCGGGCCAGTTCCGCGACTTTTATAAAACAGCCTGGGCCGCTGCCAATGACGGCGCGCAGATGAGCGACCTGACGCTGGGCACGTCTCTCACGTCCGACGGAAATTATGGTAAAACATATACCACAGGCACGTGGATCGGTGCGCATTACTTTATTCCCACTACCTGCGAAAACCCTGACCGCGTGCTCGACCTGGTGGAGTATCTGGCAAGCACAGAGGGACAGGACCTGCTGCACAACACCACAAATTACGAGTTCCGCAACGATCAGGGCTCTGATTTCTGGCAGCCCATCAACAAAGCTTACGGTTATGACGACAACCGCTGCAAATATGTCTGGTTCAGCTACCTGCTCAGCGGCACGGAATATGAAGTGAACTTTGCAGACAACGATTGGTGGACGGCCGTGTCCCACCCCATCGACAACAGCAACGAGTGGGCCACTGAAGAGGACGCCGCGCTTGTGGATTATGCCAAGGGGATCGTCTCCGGCTTCGTGGATGAAGCCGTGGAGTATCTGCCGGCGTACTACAATCTGATCAGCCTGCCCTCTGAGGCCGCAGATATCCGCACGAAGCTGCAGGATATCTCCAACCAGTATCTGACGCAGATGATCGGCGGCCAGATGGACGTCGAGACGGCATGGCCGAATTATGTGGCCGAGTATGAGGCTGCCGGTGCAGCCGAACTGGAAACGATGGTCAACGAGGCCATTGCCACAGCCCGCGCCGCCGCGTAAACTTTATTCGGCACTGCCCGCAGCAGCCGCGCCCCTTTGGGGCGCGGCACCGTGTCCGGAGCCCCGGCATGACGGGATTCCGGTCCAAACAGAAAAATATGCGCCGCGCGCCGCGCGGCGCAGAACAAAACGATTCAGGAGGGTATGAATATGCCACAGGCAAAGCTGTCCGATCCTTCCGGCCGCGGCAAGGCCGAGGGGTTTAAGGTGATTTTTCCCATGATGCAGCACCCGTACACAGAGGCCGAGATCCAGGCCGTTGTAGATGTGATGCGCAATGCGGAGGGCCAGACGCAGGGCAAATATCTTGAAAAGTTCGAGAAGGACTTCGCCGCATTCGTGGGTGCGAAGTATGCCTTCGGCGTAAACAACTGCACCAACGCGCTGAAGCTGGCGGCTATCTTCTGCCACATCCAGCCCGGCGACGAGGTCATCGTGCCCGCGTATACTTACTGTGCGTCGGCCATTCCCTTCGGCGACCTTGGCGCACATATCGTCTGGGCAGACATCAATAAGGATACCTGGACCATCGACCCCGATGATTTCGAGCGTAAGATCACGCCCAAGACCAAGGCTGTGGTGGCCGTTCACCTGCTGGGCATCCCCTGCGACATGAAGCGCATCGTGGCCATCGCCCGGCGTCACGGGATCAAGGTGGTGGAGGACTGCGCACAGGCGTTGGACTGCCGCATCGACGGCCAGCATGTGGGGACCTTCGGAGATTTTGGCTGCTTCAGCTTCCATGCGGCCAAGACGATGACGACTTTGGGCGAGGGCGGCATGTTTGTGTGCAGCGACGACCAGGTGGCTCATAACGTGCCGGGCATCCGTCACAACGGCCTGTGCGCGTTCCAGGGGGAACGTGAGCGCTACTGGGTTCCCGCCATGAGCAACGTGGACGAATTCCTGGAGGACCGCTGGCCGCAGAACTTCTGCCTGGGCGAAGCGCAATGTGCGCTTGGCTCCGAGCAGCTCAAGAGCGTGATCGCCAATAACGAGATCCTCATCGAACAGGACCGCAAGATCCGCGAATGGCTCAAGGATGTGCCGGAGATCACTTTCCCGGGCATCGTTGAGGGAGGGCGCTATGTCGTCCACCAGTACATCATGCACTACGACGGAAGCAAATACGGAAAAAACCGCAACGACCTGCTGGACCTGCTGACACAGAAATACGGCGTACGCGCCATCGTGCAGTATTATCCGCTGTATCGCTACCCGCTGTTCCAGAAAAAGGGCTGCGGCGCGTACGACTGCCCGGTGCTGGACGCTTGGTGGGACAACAGTTTCTCGTTCCCGTGGTGGTGCGGTATCGACGACGAGAGCATGCGCATCATGTGCGAAGGCCTCATCCATGCGGTGAAGGACCTGCGCGGTTGAGCGCGGGCAAAAACGGAACGGTACCCTGACAAGCGAAAATGAACAGGGAAACGGCCGAAAAGGCAGCGGGCCCGATGGCGTCCTCGGCGGAGCATCGGACGCCGGCCTTTTCGGCTTCGTTTTGCCATTACGGCGGAGAGGATAAAGAATATGGCATTCGACAAGACACGTTTCGGGGGCGTGGTGGCTCCCATCGTGAACCCCTGCGGTGAGGACGACAGCCTGGACCGCGGCGCACTGGAGGCAAACCTCACCCGGCTGCTGGCAACGGATGTTGCAGGGCTGTACATCAACGGCGGCACGGGCGACGCGGCCAATCTGACGCAGGACGAGCGGCTGGAAACGGCGGCGCTTCTGGTGCCGCGCCTGCTTGCCGCGGGCAAGCTGGCCATTGTGCATGTAGGCCAGACAAACCAGCGCCAGGCCGTGGAGCTGGCGCGGCAGGCCGCTGCGCTGGGCGCGCATGCGGTGGCGAGCATCCCCCCGAAAAAACCGTGGCCGCAGATCGTAGAATATTACAAGACGCTGGCCGCCGCCGGTGCGCCGGTGATCGTGTATTATATTCCCGGCGTCACAGGCATGACGGCAGGCATGCCGGAGCTGCGCATGCTGCTGGACATCCCGGGCGTGGCGGGCATCAAAATGAGCGACTGGAATATTTTCCTTCTGCGCAGTGTGGTGCTGGAATATCCGGAAAAAGTGGTGTATTCTGGATTTGACGAGATGCTGGTGCCAGGCCTTTTGTACGGCGCGGACGGATGCATCGGCACCTGGGCGAATCTGCTGCCCGATTTATATGCAAAGGTATACGCGCGCGTGCGCGCGGGCGGGACGGACGCCGTGAAGCCGGTGATGGATGAGTTCACCGCATTTCTGGCCGTGGGCTGGAACTACGGCATTATCGATACATTTGAAGAGCTGATGCGGGCCAGGGGCTATGCCGGGCGGTGCTTCCGCAGGCCCAGCGCATGGGAGCCGGGCAAGGTGGAGCCGGCCGTATTGGCCGACCTGCTGGCGCGGCTGCAAAGGCTGGAGGATATGGCGGCGGCGTTATGAGCCGCGGAAAGGAGCGACCCTATGCAGTATACGACGATTCCCGGCACAGACATGCAGGCAAGCAGGATATGCCTGGGCACCATGACTTTCGGCAGCCCGGTGGCCGGACCTGACGCGGCGCGGCTGGTGCGGTACGCGCTGGAGGAGCATGGCGTCAATTTCATCGATACGGCCAATATGTACGAGGGCTACAACCGTTATGCGGGCAGCGCAGGCGGCGTGGCGGAGGAGATCGTGGGCGAGGCCGTGGCACACCGCCGCGGGGATTATATCCTGGCCACAAAGGTGGGCATGAAGGTGGGGGAGGCCCCGGAGGACGAAAATACCAGCCCCGAGGCCATCCGCATTCAGCTGCGCCGAAGCCTGGTGCGAATGCGCACAGACTATGTGGATGTTTATTACCTGCACCGGTACGACCCCGATACGGAGCCGCATGCCGTCGCCCGCGCAATGGGGGAAGAGCTGCGCGCGGGCACCATACGCGCCTGGGGCGTCAGCAATTACACAGCGGCTCAGCTGGCCGCGCTGCTGGCGGCGGCGGCGGACGAGGGCGTTCCGGCTCCGGCTTTGTGCCAGCCTGCCCTGAGTATGCTGAATACCGGCGCGCTGGAGGAGCTGCTGCCGCTGTGTGAAAAAGAGGGCGTGGGCGTGGTGCCGTACCAGCTCCTGCAGGGCGGGATGCTGACGGGCAAATACCGCCGGGGACAGGAAGCGCCCGCGGGCAGCCGCCTGGCGGAAAAGCCGGAGTGGATGAAGCCTTTCACCGACGAAACCTATGATGTGATAGAGCGCTGCGCGGCCGAAGCCGCGGCAGAGGGTGTGACGATGACACAGCACGCGCTGCGCTGGGCGCTGGCACAGCCCGGCGTGGTGAGCGCTCTGGTGGGCGTCAAGCGTGAAGAACAGATCGACGAGGCGGCGGGCGCGGTGCGGTGACGCCGGCCCCGAAAAAATGCGGCGCGCACAGGCGCGCAAAAGGAGAGTGTGAGAGATGGCGTGTTTAACCGACAGCATCCCCTGGCGCGGGGACTTTGAGCAAAAGCTCGTTTATGCGCCGGAAAAACGGCCCGGGTTTGTGGCCTGGGTGACGGCGTTTCCCTACGGAGACGGTTCCATCGGTATTTCGTTCGACGAAACGCTGGAAGCTGAAAATCCGGATTTCATCCCGCCCCGGCTGGAATTTGCCGAGGCGGCGGGCGTGCCGGTTTCTTATTGCTCCGTGGAGGGCGGCAGCGCGCGGCAGCGCTCGTACCGGGTGTATATGCGTTCTGCGGACGGTGTGAATTTTACCGAAACGGGCCGCTGCGGGCGGCGGGAGGGTTCGCTGTGCAACGCAGGCTTTCCCGATGGGCGCATCGTGGGCTTCGACGTGCCGCGATACAACGATGAGCGCACGGGCTGGAGCGACTGCATCCGCGTGCGGGAGAGCCGGGACGGCGGCAGCACATGGACGGATGTGCGCCGGCTGCTGGAAGGCACTGCGCCCTACCTGTGGCGCGTGCGCTGTCTGCGGGACGGTACGCTCGTGGTGCTGGCCAGCCTGTACGGAACGCCCTGGGGCCCGGGCAGGGAGCGCGCCACACGCAACACCATGCTGCCCGGCGAGACCTACCAGAGCAAGATACAGCCATTTTTTCTCACCAGCAGGGATGGCCGCGAGTTCAGCGCGCCGAATTACATCCTGCCCGGTATCGGCGCCCATGAATTTGATTTTGTGGAACTGCCCGACGGACGGCTTCTCTTCATCGCGGGAGACGTGCAGGGCACGCCTGTGGGGCGCCAGTTCGTCACGCCCTCTCCGGACGGCTGGCTGAACGGCACGCTGTACCCCATCTGCACGGGCGCGCCCGGGGACCCGGTGCGTGACCCCCAGGGGGGGTATGTGCCCGAGACCATTGCATGGGACGCACAGCGGGGCTGCATCGTGGGTTACCGGCGCAACAAATGCTTTTCACTCTCCAACGATTACGGTGAAAATTGGACGCGCATCGAGCCGGACGTCCCGTTCGATTTCCTCTACCAGCCCTATCTGCTGGCGCTGGACGGCGGGCGGCTTGGCCTGTATGGCCATGTGGGCGGCGACAACGCTTTTGGCGAGAATGACATGACCATCCAGGCGCAGGTGTTTGCACCGGAGTGCGCCCGCGATATGCCGCGCGCCGCGCAGCTCTCGCTGGAGCGGATGCTTGCGCCGGACGGGAGCGGATATATCAATTCGTTCCGCGCACGCCTGACGGCGGGCGGCCGCCCGCTGGCCGGGCAGGAGGTGGAGTTCCGCTTCAACACCTATTGGAACGAAGACGGCAGTGTAAACACCACGGCGCAGGAGGATGCGCCGGATAAAGAACAGGTATGCACGGACGCGGAAGGCTGGGCTGTTGCTTCGGCAGTGCGCTACAACGGCATCGGAGACATACACCTGGCCTACAATGTGGACGTAGTGTGCCATGGCTCGCAGGATGTACGCGCCTGCACAGGCCCGATGATGACGATCCTGGCGCTGACGCCGAGGCGTGAGGCTGGTTATCCCTACGACGCTTACTTTGCGGGCGGAACACTGTACCTTGCGCCGCAGTTCCTGCGGGATTTCCCGCAGGCGGAGGAGGCCCTGCGCGGGGCGGCGGGCGGCTCCGGCGTTCTGCCGCAAGGCGCGCTGTGTGAAGAAGCCGTGGAACGGCTTCTGGGGTGCGGCGTGCTGCGGCGCGGGCAGGACGGGGCGCTGCGGTGGATCCACAGCGTGCATGCGCCGCGCCCGCTGGACGACGTGCGGCCCATGGCGAGCGCGGACTGGTATGTCTGACGGCAGAGCCGGTGACTTGGATAAAAAGAAAAAGAGGGGATACAGGATGGACTATGGCGTGACCATTACGCGGGGCGCGGCCCCGTGGCAGATCTTTCAGCAGGGGCCGGACGGTACGGCGTGCATTCGGCTGGAGGGAAAATATCATCTGGTGCATCTGTCGCAGGAGCTGCCGCTGCAATTTTCGGCCGTGCCGCATGCGAGAACGACCGTGAAGGCCCGTGTAGCGCTGGAGAGCACAGGGGAATCCGTCGTTCCGTGGACGGAATGTACGGTGCTGGACAGCGAAAACTGGACGATAACCTTTCCGCGGGTACCGGCGGGCGGGCTGTACCGCATTGAGACGTATATGGATTACGAGGGCTGGGACGGCCTCTCCTGCACACGCGGAGATATGGTGCACAATGTGGGCGTGGGCGATGTGTTCGTCATCGCGGGGCAGAGCAATGCGGCGGGCCGCGCAAAAAACCCGGTAGCGGACGACCCTGAGCTGGGCGTGCACGTGCTGCGCACGAGCGCCCGGTGGGAGCTTGCAACTCATCCGCTGGGCGAGACGACGAACGCCCTGCACGTCGGCCATTATGAGAACCACAACCCAGGCCACAGCCCGTGGCTGCATTTCGCAAAGCGGCTCAAGCGAGAGCTGGGGTATCCCATCGGCCTTGTTCCATGCGCTTACGGCGGCGCGCCGCTGCGCTGGTGGAACCCGGAGGAAAACGGCGCGCTTTTCACCAATATGCTGGAGATGCTGGCAGATTACGACATCCATCCCAGGGCGGTGCTGTGGTATCAGGGCGAGGCCGAGGGCTACGAGGACAGCGCGCAGACATATCTGGAGCGGTTTGCGGCTTTCGTGCGGCACACACGCGCGGCGCTGGGCCAGCCGGAGCTGCCGTTCCTCACTGTGCAGCTCAACCGCTGCATGGAGGGCCCGAGTGAAAAGCTGGACCGCCAGTGGGGCATGGTGCGTGAGGCGCAGCGCCAGGCGTGGCACACGCTGGAGCATGTGACCGTGGTGCCGGCCGCGGACCTTGCGCTGTATGACTTCATCCACAATGCTTCAGAGGGCAATCTTGTGGTGGGGGAACGGTGCGCCCGCGCCGCGCTGGCCGAATGCTACGGGCGCGATGTGGACTGGATGGCGCCGGAGCCGGAATCCGTGGTTCAGACTGCCCCGGACACGGTGACGGTTCGCTTTTCGCGCATCCGCAACTGGCTCAATCCCTTTGGCGTGCCCGCGGCCCTGCTGCCCTTTGAAGCCGAGGACGCGCAGGGCCTTGCCGCCCCGAAAGCGTATGAGACGGGCACGGACAGCCTGACCATCACTTTTGAACGCCCGCTTGGCGCGGATGCGCGCCTGCATGGCGCATGGCGCATGAACCCGGGTGCGGCCATCCCAAGCGATTGCATGCGCATGCCCATGCTCTCGTTCTACGGCGTGCCCATAGAACAGGGCTGACTCTTTTTGCCGCGCGCGGCGCGGCCGCATTTCACAGACAGGAGGGCTGCCGCCCTATGAAAAAAGATCCATTTCAATATATTTTCCGCTTCTGCTGCGACCCCGGCTTCAACGATGCCGAGGAGATCCCGGCGCTGCTGCGCTATGTGGACGAGGCGGATATCGACGACGTGGCTGTATTCGCCAACGTGGAGGAGATCAACACCGGCCATATGAGCTTTGACGAGCAGGACGTGTATCTTGCAATGATGCGCAAAATCAGCGCGCTGCTGGCTGAAAAAGGTGTTACGATGTCTGTTAACCAGTGGCACAGCGTCATGCACGCGGACCTTGGCAAAACGCTGCGGCCGGAGCAGAACTTTCGCCCCATGGTGGATGTGGAGGGAAATGAAGCGAAGCTGTGCGTCTGCCCGCTGTGCGGCGAATGGCAGAAATACATCGCCCGGCTGTACGCGCGCTATGCGGAGCTGGAGCCCTCCATCCTTTGGGTGGAGGACGACTTCCGTCTGCATAACCACGAGCCTCTTGCGTGGGGAGGCTGCTTTTGTGACGAGCATATGAAGCTGTACAGCGCCCGCGCGGGCAAGCCGCTGACGCGGGAAGAATTTCTGGCAGGCGTGCTGCGTCCCGGCGAGCCGCATCCTTATCGGAAGATATGGCTGGATGTAAGCCGCGAGACGATGCTCAGCGCCGCCGGCGCCATCGGACAGGCGGTGCGCGCTGCGTCAAAGCAGGCGAAGGTGGGCCTCATGAGCTCGGCTCCGCACATCCACGCCGCCGAGGGGCGCGACTGGCATGCGTTGCTGCACACGCTTGCGGCTGGACGCCCGCCTGTGGACCGTGTGCATCTGCCCGGATATCAGGAAAATTCCCCGTCGAACTATCTGCACGGATTCAATATGGTGTCTATGCTCACCCGTGCAATGCTCCCATCGGAGACCGAGGTATACCCGGAGCTGGAAAACTTTCCGTTCTCATTGTTTTCGAAATCCCGCCGGTTCACGCGTTTCCAGCTGCTGAGCGCACTGCCGCTGGATCTGGCGGGCATCACCATCGACTTGTATGACCTCAACGGCAACGGCATCGTTTGGGAGGATGGCTATCAGCAGATGCTGCACCGTACAAAGCCCTATCTGAATGCCCTGACCCGCAGCGGTGTGTTCAAAGAGGAGCGCTTGGGGGTGCACGTACTGTACAGCCCCTGTTCTTCGTACACGCTGCACACGCGGGAAGGTTCTTCCATGGAGGAGCTGTATCCGCAGGAGGCGTTTTTTGCCGGCTTGCTGCCCGCCATGGGCGTGCCCTATGCTTACACCGGCAGCCCCGAACTGACGGGTCAGATAGTGGCGGCATCCGGCCAGGTGCTGCGCAATTGGGATGCGGGAACGCTGGCGCGGCTGTTCGCTAATAATTTCGTTATTTTGAACGGAGACGCGGCCTGGACATTGTGCGAAATGGGACTTGGCCGCCTTGCGGGCATTGAGAGCGTGCGCTGGCTGCGCCAAAACGACGGCGGCTACGCCTATGAGCAGGTGACGAACGGCAAGACCTACTGCGGGCGTAAAAACGCACGGGCCTCGGCCATCGTCTCGTGCAGCGACGCGCTGGATGTGACCTATGCGCAGGGCGCACAGGTGAACGAATATACTGCGCTGTACGATTCCTTCCGCCGCCGTACCGCCCACGGCCAGGCGGTGGTGGACGGCCGCGTACTCGTCTATCCCTTCGGCAATTTTGAAAGCTCTGTATCCATCCCGCCCATGCTGCTGAACAGCATGCGCCAGGCTGTGCTGCACGACGTGCTGCGCACAGCGGGCGCGCCGTTTCCGCTGGTGTGCGGCGCGCCGTATCTGGAGCCGTACTGCTTTGTACGGGACGGGGGATTGGATGTCTACCTTGTAAACGGCAGCACGGATGATGCCGACGCTGTGGAGCTGGCGTTTTCTGCGGGAACTGCGCCGGAAAGCGCGGAGGTCTGGCGTTCGCACGTAGAACAGGCCGCGCCGCAGGCCGCTGTGTGTGAAGCGGCGGGAACAGGCGTTCGGGTGCCGGTAGATGTGCCCAGCATGGAAGCTGTTCTGCTGCGCATGCCCGCGCCGGGGGCGGAAGGGGAGACCCCGGCATGAGCAAAAAAATAAGGGCATTTATTGGCTATCTGAAGGTGCTGGTGAACGGCGAGACGCTGGGCGGCGGATTTTACCGTTTTTTGTCGGTGCATGCGTGTTTTCTGGTATTTTACGGCCTGCCCCATGTATTTATCAATACGATGCTGTTGGGGCAGACGGGCGACGTAAAGGTCGTGGTGATGTATAACGCTACGTTTTTCCTGGGCAGCGCGGCGGCCATGCTGCTGGCGGCAGGGCTTTTGCAGCGCACGGATTCCGGCGTGACGGCGGTGCTGGGTATTTTGGGCTACAATGTGCTGTATCTGCTGCTGATCGTGCTGGGGGACAACGCCTCGCGCTGGCACTTGTGGCTTGGGCTTCTGGCGGGTCTTGCGGACGGCTGCTACTGGCTGAGCTACGGCCATCTGCTGTCGGATTCCACAGACCTTACCAACCGGGACAGCGGCCTTGCCATTGTGAACATCTGCGCCAACGTCGTCAACCTCACCATCCCGCTGCTGGCGGGCTTCATCATCGACGCAGTGGGCGGTACGCGGGGCTATATGGCGGTGTTCGGGCTGTCGTTTGCCGTGTCCGCCGTCACCTGTGCGCTGGCGCTGCGGCTGCCCAAGCGCCGTATGGCGGGCGCGCATAAGGTGGACTATCCCCGCACGCTGCGCGCCATTGGACGCAACCGGCATCTGCTGTACAGCCTGGCTGCGCAGGGCTGCAAAGGGGTGAGAGAAGGTGCGTTCACGTTCATCCTCAGTATCGTTTTGTACCAGATGGTGAAAAATGAGCTGCTGGTGGGCTTCAATACCTTCCTTTCAGCCGCGGCGGCCATCGCTTCCTACGTCATCGCCAGCCGCATCCTTTCACTGGCGAACCGGGTACGGTATATGGGTGTCGCGGTAGCGGTGCTCACAGGCATTGCCGCACTTTGCATCTTGCATCTCAGCCCGATGACGGTTATTCTATATACAGTGGTCAATTCGTTTTTTGCGGGCTTTCTGGAGAATTCCACATACAGCACTTTTCTGGATATGATGCAGCTGGTGCCCGAGATGGACGACCACCGGCCCGAGCTGCTGGCTGTCAACGATACCGTTCTGGAGCTTGGGCGCTGTGTGGGGCTTTCCATCATCATCGTTATGAACGTATATGTGGGCGAGGATGTGGGCGTGCAGGTGTGGAGCCTGCTTGTGCTGACGCTCACCCAGGTGGGCACGGTGCTGCTGTGCCGCGGGGCCATGCGCTCCGCGAAGCAGGCCGCGCCGGGGGCTTGAACGCGGGCGTTTTTCCGCATAAACAAAAACATATTTGCCAAAAACGGAAGAGCCGTTGGCCGCAAAGCGCTTTCCGTTGTTAAAAAACTGCGGAAAGAAAACCCTGCCGGCCCGGCAACGCAAAGAAATTCAGGGCGGCTGCTGCCCCAGCAAGCTTCCCATTGTTAAAAAAGGAGAAATATGATGCAGGCAAAGATCATAGACAGAAAGTGGGTCGTCGAGTGGTTCGACGAGCGCCAGTGCTATCATATGCCCAGCCTGACGCTGGCGGACAACGGCAATCTGCTGGCCGTATGGAACGGTGGCTTTTTGCAGTGGAACGGCGACCCCATGGGCCGCGACGCCAAAGACTGGGTGTCTGTGCTGGAGCCGGGCGCAAAAGAATGGTCGAACCCGGACGCCGTGGGCTGTGACATCCGTTATTGCTGCCATGACCCGGTGTTTCTCAAAAACAAAAAGGGGGAGATCATTCTCCTGTTCGCAAAATTTCTGGACACCGAGGTGAACTTCACCACCTGGTGCAACGGCCGGGACGAGCTGTGGACACGCAAAACGAAGGACGGCGGCCGCACATGGGAGCCGGCGCAGCCCGCGGGCATCCAGAGCGGCCACGCCTCCAACGACAGCGTCCTGCTGGATGACGGCACCATCGTGTTCGCCTCCACAAGCAGTGAGCTTCCGGATAAATACTTCGGCGCAGTTCGCATCTATCTTTCCCACGACGACGGCGAGACATGGGAAAAAGGCCCCATCCTCTCTGCGGACGACGGCAATCTCATCCGGGAGCCGGCGCTTTGCCTTCGGCCGGACGGCACCATCCGTATGTTCACGCGTACCTGTCCGGGCAGTACGGGCTGGGGCGCGGGCGTGAAATCACTGGTGTCGTATACAGCCGAAAGCCGGGACGGCGGCAAAACCTGGACGCAGCCTGTGCCCACAACCATCCTCAATAACGAATCGAAGATCGATGTCATCAGCTGGGACAAAGACACCATCCTGATGGCCTACAACGACACGCCTGTGGCAGACTGGCACGAGCGCAGCCCTCTGACGCTGGCCTATTCGAAGGATGAGGGAAAAACCTGGAAAAACCTTATCGAACTGGCCGCCGCGCCGGGAAATAAATGCCAGCCCGCCATGTGCAGGGACAGGGACGGCCGTCTGAATGTGGTATATATGAACCGGCATACGGCCATTGAACACCTGGTGCTGGAGATCAAGGAGTAAAAACAGAAAGCGCGGCACGCTGTGCCGCGCTTTGTGTGGTTCACGCGGGCCCCGCGCCCGCGGATGCCGCCGGAAAAATTGTGGATTTTGCGGAGGGGAAACGCATGGCACAGGGACAGGCCGCCGCGCCGCCGGGCGAGGCGGAAACGCAGGACGGCGCGCTTTTGGCGTGCATTCTGGACATGGGTGAACTGCTCTTGACCAGCGGTGCCGAGGTGATGCGTGTGGAGGATACCCTCACCCGATTGTGTATGGTGTATGGTTTTGCGCAGGCGGACGTTTTTACCATCACGTCCAGCATCGTGCTGACGGTGCGCACACCGGAGGGGCGCGCACTTACACAAACGCGGCGCATCCGCGCGCGGGATACGGACCTGGGCCGTGTGGAACGGGTGAACGCGCTCTCGCGCAGACTGTGTGCAGGCCCGCTGCCGCCGGAAAAATTCCGGCAGGCGGTGGAGGAGGTACGCAATGCCCCGGCTTACCCGGACGCCGCCCAGTGCGCCATGTACGCCGTTATCTCAGCGGCGTTCTCCGCCTTTTTCGGCGGCACGTTACGCGACGCTGCGACGGCGGCCGTTTCGGGCATGCTGCTGTTCGGCGCGCTGCGCTTTTGCCAGCGGCTGCGGCTCAACGGTATTTTGCAGAGTATGCTGGCCAGCGCGCTGGCAGCACTGGCCGTCATGCTGATGGTGGGCTTCGGCCTGGGCCAGAACCCGGATAAGATCATCATCGGCAACATCATGCTGCTCATTCCGGGCATTGCGCTGACGACCTCGCTGCGGGACATGATTAACGGCGATACCATTTCCGGCCTTCTGGGACTCAGCGAGGCCGTGCTCAAGGCTCTGGCCATTGCCATCGGCTTTGCAGCCGTGCTGATGCGGATGGGGGGATGAAAATGGCTTGGTATTTTGTACAGACGCTTATGGGCTGCATCGGCTCGGTTGGGTTTGCCGTGCTGTTCAATATCCGCGGGCGCAAGCTGCTGCTGGCCGCCGGAGGCGGCGCGTTGGCGTGGGCGGTGTATCTGGCCTGCACCTGTAACGGCCTGGATATTTTTGCGGGCCTGTTTTTCGCCACGCTGGCGGCGGCGTTGGCCAGCGAGCTGCTGGCGCGCGCCGTCAAGGCGCCGGTCATCATGCTGCTGGTTCCCATGCTCATTCCGCTGATTCCAGGCGGCGACCTATATTATATGATGAGCTTTCTTGTGCGCGGGCAGTATGAGGCGTTCGGCCAGTATGCCCAGCGGGTGCTCACCGAGGCCGGTGCAATTGCGTTGGGCATTATCTGTGTGGCGTCGCTCATGAATATCATCGCGGGCCTGCGTGTGCGGGCGCGGGGCGGCAAATAGAGCGCTTCAGGGTGTGCCGCGGCTTGAAAAAACCATCCGTATCCTGTATGATAAAAGGTATATTCCGCATGAGATACAAGCATGCAGGAAGGGAGAATGCAATGAAGATCATGGCAGTGGATTACGGCGATGCCCGGACGGGCCTTGCTGTGTGTGACCGCACCGAGTTCCTGGCCAGCCCCATCGGCATCATCGAGGAGAAGAGCCTGGCCAAGGTGGCGGAAAAAATCGTGTACGCCAGCCGCGAATATGAGGTGGGGATGATCGTCATCGGCCTGCCGAAAAACATGGACGGCAGCGAGGGCCCGCGCGCCCAGAAGAGCCATAAGCTGGCCGATACGCTGCGGGCCATTGTGCCCATTCCCGTGGAGCTGTGGGACGAGCGGCAGACGACCGTAAGCGCGGCGAACATCCTTTCGGAAAACGGCACTTACGGCAAAAAGCGTAAGGATGTGCTGGACGCGGTGGCGGCGACGGTGATTTTGGAAAGTTACATGGCATACCGCCGCAATACGGGAAAAAGCTGAACAGACGGATACAGGCAGGGCAGCATGAAGCCATAGGTGAGAAAGAAGGGGAAAGGATGGAGCCCGCCGGGTTATCTTCGAGGTATGGCGCCAGAAGGCTGTGTGACAGCGATGTCGGCGCAGTGTACCGCCTTTCGGCGGGAAATCCCATATTTTACAAATATTGTCCGCCGTGTGTAACGTTGGAAAGCATCCGGGAGGATATGAAAGTTCTGCCGCCGGGGAAAAGCGGAGAAGATAAATTTTACGTTGGATTTTTTGACGGCAGTATGCTGATAGCCGTTATGGACCTGATCCTCAAATATCCCAATGATGAGACTGCGTTCATCGGCCTTTTCATGGTGGATTCCGCCAGCCAGGGAAAAGGGACGGGAACGGCGATCATCGAAGAGTGCCTCTGCTTTTTGAAACGGCAGGGTCTGAGGCGTGCCAGGCTGGGCTTTGCCAAAGGAAACTGCCAAAGCGAGGCATTCTGGACCAAGAATGGTTTTGTGCGCACAGGCGAGGAAGTGAACAACGGAAGCTATACGGCTGTGGTGATGGAAAGGGTGCTGTAACGCGGGCGAAGACTGGCGGGTATAAAAAAACGGAGCGCACGGCCGGAAAGCGGAAAAATAAAATCGGGGATGTATCATACATCCCCGATTTTCAATTCAAAGCGGACAGACGGTCATTCAGGCCTGTCCGCAGATCCCGCGGCCGGCCGGGCCGGAGCCTCATTGTATAGGATGTCGTGTGTGCGCTCATCCACATGGTCCAGTTCATAATAGGCCTGTGTTTCCTCCGGCATGCCCCTGCGGCGCAGCGAATGGCACACCAGCCCGGAGAGGATGCTGTACAGCACCGCAAACAGCGGCACGCCGACGACCATGCCGACAAACCCGAACAGCCCGCCGGCCAGCAGAATGGCGAACATCACCCAAAAGCTGGAAAGGCCGGTGGAATCGCCCAGAATTTTTGGGCCCAGGATATTGCCGTCGAATTGCTGCAGCGCAAGGATAAAAAGCACGAAGTAAAGCGCCTTGAGCGGGTCGATGAGAAGGATAAGCAGCCCGCTGGGAATGGCACCGATAAACGGCCCGAAAAACGGGATGATGTTCGTTACGCCCACCACCACGCTGATGAGCATCGCATACGGCATGCGCAGCGCTGTCATCCCGACAAAACACAGGATGCCGATGATGAGGGAATCCAGCAGCTTGCCGTTGATAAAGCCGCCGAATACCCGGTGAGTAAAACGTGCGTTATCCAGCACGATATTGGCGCGGCGGGTGCTCAGGCAGCCGTACAGCAATTTTTTGGCCTGTGCGGCAAAAAGCTGTTTGCTGTTGAGCACATAAATGGCGATGATGATGCCGATGAATACATTCTTGAAAAAGGTCAGGGTGCCCAGCAGCCCGCTCATCAGGTTCGTCAGCTGGGGCAGCATGTCCGTTTTTACCCATGCGGTGAGAGCTGCCACGGCTTCGGCATATACCCGCTGTGCGGCAGCTTCGAACTGCGGGTTGTTCTGAAGCGTGTCCTCGATCCAGCCCGTCACGTTCTGGATGCTGTTCGTCAGCAGATTGGATTCCACCAGCCCGACGATGCTGGAGATCACCTGCGGCAGCACCATCCACAGCAGCGCGGCTACAAGCAGCAGCGCCAGCAGCACCGAAAGCGTCGTGGAAAGAAATTTTGCGGCGCGGGCAGCACGGCGTGGATTTTTTACGTGTTTTTGCAGCGCGGGCGCAAAGCGCGCGTGCAGCCAGTTGAACACCGGAGTCAACAGATAAGCCATGGCCAGCCCGTACACAAACGGCATTAAAATGCCCGTCAGCGTTTGGAAAAAATGCACCAGCGCGCCCACCTTGAACAGAGAGAAAAAGAACAGGATGCTCAACGCGACAACGCCGAAGGCAGTGAGCCCCCAGTGCAGATAAGTTTTAAAGGAATCGTGCTTCACGGCAGCCTCCGTCGTTTGAAAATAAGCGTCGGGTTATTTGCTTTTTGCGGGTGCGCCGCCGTCGGGCAGCAGCGTTTTGCGCTTGATGAGGAACAGGGACAACGTGGTAAAGCTGGCGATCACGTCGGCCACAGGCTCGGCAATATAGATGCCCAGCACATTGCCGCCCATGACAACAGGCAGCAGCAATGCCAGGGGCACCAACAGCACCACTTTGCGCAGCAGCGCCAGGAACAGGCTGATCTTGGCCTGGCCAAGCGCCATAAAGGTGGTCTGGCAGGCCATTTGCGCGCCGAAGGCCCAAATGCCGCCGAAGAAAATGGGCATCATCTTTTTAACGATTTCTATCAGCTCCGCGTCCTGAGTGAACATGCGCGCCAGCACGCCGGGAAGGAGCGCGGCCAGGGCAAAGCCCGAGACGGTAACGAGCAGCATTACCTTGAGCAGCAGGCTGAAAGTTTTGCGCACGCGGCTGTAATTCTTGGCGCCGTAGTTGTAGCTCATAATGGGTTGCGCGCCCTGTGTGATGCCCTGGATGGGCATGACGAGCATCTGCATCACGCTCTGCATAATGGTCATGCTGCCCACGTACAGGTCGCCGCCGTAGCGCTGCAGTCCGGCGTTCAGCGTGATATTCACAAGGCTCTCGGTGCTTTGCATGATGAAAGGAGCGATGCCCAGCCCGATGACCTTGCCAACCACACGCTTTTCGAACTTCATGTTCCCGCGCCGGATGCGTATGCCGCTTTTTGCGCTGAACAAAAAGCGCAGCACCCACGCGGCGCTGACGGCTTGAGAAAGGATGGTAGCCAGCGCCGCGCCGGAAACGCCCATGCCGAACACGAAAATAAACACCGGGTCCAGCACGATGTTAATGACCGCGCCGATGAGCACGCTGAGCATTGCAACGGTGGCGTGGCCCTGTGCGCTGATGAAAGTGTTGAGGCCCAGAGCAAGCTGTACGAAAATAGTACCCGCCAGGTAAATGGAGATATAGTCCTCCGCATAGCCGATGATGGCGTCGGAGGCGCCGAACATATACAACAGCGGCGTTTTGAAGATGCTGAAAATGACTGTCAGTGTAACAGACAGCACCAGAAGCATGGAAAAGCAGTTGCCCAGAATTTTTTCCGCACCTTCACGGTTGCCGGCGCCCAGCTGGATGGAAGCCAGCGGCGCGCCGCCCATTCCGGCGAATGCGGCAAAGGCCGAGACCAGCAGGATGATGGGGAACGTAACGCCCACTCCCGTCAGCGCAAGTGCGCCTGTGCCGGGGATGTTGCCGATGTAGATCCGGTCCACGATATTGTACAGCATGTTGATGAACTGCGCGGCAACGGCCGGCAGGGCAAGACTGAGCATCAGCTTGCCAATGGGTTGTGTGCCCAGCGCTTCGTCCTTGTTCTGCAAAAAAACCTCTCCTTTTTGACCTTGTGGAGCAACCCCGCTTCGGGCCGCTCCGGCTCTTTTGTGAATTTTCAATACATTTTTATTATAGCATGCGCAGCAAAAGAAAGAAACCGCATGGTGCCCTTTCCGCACCTTTTACAACCCGCCCGCGCAAGAGTTGCACAGTGCTGATGCGGCGGGCGGGAGGCACGTTCCACAATGCAAAACCTTCTCGCAAGGCGCGGAGTTTTATGCTATACTGAAATTGAAAATAACCGTATGGAGGGCTTTCCTATGGAAAAAAAGGCGTTCGACCTCATTACCTTCGGCGAGATCATGCTGCGGCTTTCGCCGCCGCGTCATGCCCGCATCGTGGATGGGGACATTTTTGAAAAGCGCGCCGGCGGCGCGGAGCTGAACGTAGCCTCCGGCGTAGCGCTCATGGGCCTGCGAACGGGCATCATCTCTCGCTTGCCGCAGAACGAGCTGGGGACCTTCATCAAAAACCGCATCCGCTTCGTCGGCGTGTCGGATGATTATTTAACGTATGACGACGACCCGCGCGCACGCCTCGGCATCTATTATTATGAGATGGGCGCCGCGCCGCGCAAGCCGACCATCGTGTATGACCGATTCAACGCTTCCGTCTGCGGCCTTACGATGGACGATATTCCGGCCGAGGCGTTTTCTTCCGCGCGGATGTTCCATCTAAGCGGGATCAGCCTGGCGCTGGGCACGCGCGACGTGGCCATTCAGGTGCTGAAAAAATTCAAGGAAAACGGCGCGCTCATCTCCTTTGACGTGAACTACCGTGCGAACCTGTGGGGTGAAGACGAAGCACGAGAGACCATCAAAGGCATCCTGCCGCTGGTGGATGTATTGTTCGTTTCTGAAGAGACCAGCCGCCGTATGTTCCAAAAAACCGGAGAGCTGCAGGACATCATGAAAAGTTACGCGCAGGAGTACGGCGTGAAAATTGTCGCCACCACCCAGCGCACGGTCCTCAGCCCGCGTAAACACAATTTCACCTCGGTGCTGTATTCCGCCCAGCAGGACGCGTTTTACACGGAGCCGCCCTATACCAACATCGACGTCATTGACCGCATCGGTTCCGGCGACGCCTATGTGGCGGGTGTGCTGTTCGGCCTGTTAAAATACGGCGATCCGCAGAAAGCCATGCAGTTCGGTAACGCCACATCCAGCGTCAAAAACACAGTGCCGGGCGATCTGCCTTCTTCCGATTTCAAGGAGATCGACCGCATCATCCGGGAGCACAACGCCACGGGCCCGGTGAGCGAGATGAACCGCTGACCGCACTCCCCGCTTGTTTTGCGGGCCGCGCCACGGCGCGGCCCTTTTTGCTTTGTGAAGAGCAGAAAAAGCACCCGCAACCTGCGGTTGACAAATTGCAAGGCGCAGGTTGGTAGCGCACAGAAAGGGGAACAGGCTATGATAAGTCCATCAAAAACAAAAGGAGAGATCAGTATGACCTTTGCGGATAACCTTGTGCGGCTGCGGCGGGAAAAAGGCTTTTCCCAGGAACAGCTTGCAGACTTGATGGATGTTTCCCGTCAGGCGGTGAGCAAATGGGAGGCGGGGCAGCCACATATCTAAAGACACAGGCGGAACACTCCACGCGCTTGTCAGAGATTTCGTCCGTTATAAGGATGGTTTGATTTTTAGTACGGAAAAAGCACCACGCTGCAGTTGAAAAACAACTGTACAGCGTGGTGTTTTTTGTTTCAAACATGGCCGGCTCTATGCTTCAAGGCAAACCATGCAGGAAATCAGGTCGTGATAACATCTCATGTTGGTGCAGTGCTTCAAGAGGTATCGCCAATACGTCAATGGGAGGTATTGTGACGGAAGGCGGAAGATAAGAGTTGTATTGAGAGATATAGAAATCAACCAAAATTTACCAGGTGTGAAAGCGGCACATAAATTGATCGCGTTATCTATCCTGGCGGCTTAGGTGGGTACAATAAAGAGTCGAACCTGTTTCATGGCGGACAATTAAATCTGGGAGGCAGTATTATGAAGCGTATGGTGTTGTCACAGGACGTTATTTCAGCATTCATTACACAGCAGCGGCAAGATGAAAAATCGAAAGCGACCCTTGAAAAATACAACAGGGATATTCTTGCTTTCTATTCATTTTTGCCGGAAGACAAGCGTGTAGATAAAGAAAAGGTGATTGACTATAAGACGCATCTGATTGAGGCGGATTATGCGGTGGCCAGTATCAACTCCATGCTGGTTGCTGTGAACAGTATATTGGCATATATGGGAGCCTACGAGTGCCGTGTGCGTTTGATAAAGCAACAAAGGCAAAGCTTTTGTGACAAGAAAAAGGAATTGACTCGTGAAGAATATTTTAATCTTGTAGAAACCGCCCAAAAAAGAGGAAATATGCAGCTTGCTTTAATTTTGCAAACGATTTGTGCTACCGGCATCCGTGTGAGTGAGCTGCAGTATATCACCGTGCAAGCTTTGAGACGTCAGGAAGCGCAAGTAAGCTGCAAGGGGAAAATCCGAAGAATACTGATTCCAAAAGCGTTGTGTATCCGTCTGAGCAAATATTGCAAAGAGCGCTCAATCTGCAAAGGCAGTGTGTTTGTTTCACGGAACGGATGCCCAACCAACCGTTCCAGCATCTGGGCAGCAATGAAAAGGTTGTGCGTATATGCCAAAGTAGCAGCGGAGAAAGTATTCCCTCACAACCTTCGGCACCTTTTTGCCCGTATCTTCTACAAACAGCATAAAGATATCGTCCGGCTGGCTGATGTCTTGGGGCACAGCAACGTGAATACAACTCGTATTTATACTTTGACTTCCGGAAATGAGCAGTTAAGCCAGCTGGCGCGAATGCAGCTCTTGATTTGAAAAAATAAAACCGCCCGGGAAGAGCGGTCGGCAATCACATAATTTGCATTATGTCTTAGAAAAAAAGCCGTCGAGCGTTTCGACAGCTATGACATAATTTGCATTATGTAATCATTCTGCATTGGCAGCCAGAATTTCTTACATATTATCGATAATCATTATAGGCCTTTTTATCAATATGGTCAACGGCATTTTGTATTTTTTGCATTACAAACAGGCTCACTGAAAAATGTTGACCACAATTTGTGCAAGGTCTCTTTCAGTGTGCCTTTATTTTGGTTGTTAGCGGTAGACGCACGTTGATTGCCGCAGATATAAAGACATAATGCAAATTATGTAGTTGATGCCAGACAACGGAGGGAAACGCTTGAAGGAAGAGTACGAGACCATAGATCTGCTTGAAATACTGCGGCTATTAAAGAAAAATTTACTGGTCATTCTTGCTGTTACCATTTTGCTTGCCGTTGCGGGATATCTCGTCAGTACATTTGCAATGACACCGCAATATGAAGCCAGTGCTACGTTGATTGTTAACTCGAGAGAGGACCAGGCTGCTGCACAAGCGCCCATTACAAATGACCAGCTCACGTCGGCTACGAAGCTGGTAGATACATACGCTGTTATCCTTACCAGTGATACGGTGCTGGACAAAACGATTTCAAATCTGAACCTTAACATGTCGTACAACGATTTGGTAGAAAGAGTGCGCATTGAATCTGTGAATTCCACACAGGTAATGAAAATCACCGTAAAGGATACAGATCCCGAGAGGGCGCGAGCGATTGCAGCAGATATCGTTGAGCAAGCACCGGAAATTATTATCCAAACGGTGAAAGCCGGCAGCGTAGAGATAATATCGAAGGCCAAAGCAGAGACGGTGCCTGTTTCTCCCAGCAAAGCCAAAAACACAGTACTTGCTGGGATGCTTGGTTTGGTCATTTCAGTCGGCATCGTGATCTTGCGGTATCTTCTGAACAATAAGTTCATGACAGATGATGATATCACGAATAAATTAGGGCTTACTGTTCTTGGCGTAATTCCTCAGATTGATATGAAGGGGGAGAGATGATGGCAAAAAAATCAAAACCAATAAGGCGAGAATTTGTTTTGATGAATAAGAATACTCCTTTCCAGTATCAGGAAGCATACAAGAGCCTGCGAACAAACCTTAATTTCATGGCCATGGGTAAGGCTTGCAAAAAGCTTATCTTTACCAGCGCGATCCCGGGTGAAGGAAAGAGCAGTGTTGCGTTAAATTTGGCTGTGTCTCTGGCCGAGACGGGGAGCCGTGTCCTTGTGATCGATTGCGATTTACGCAAGCCGGTTATCCATCGGTATTTGAAAATAGACAATTCTGCCTACAAGGGGATAACCAGTGCTCTTGCGGATGGCTCTTTGGCCGAATCTATCATCAACATGAAGGGCCTCGGCCTGCATGTAATGGTCGCGGATGCGATTCCACCGAACCCGGTAGAATTGCTGGGGTCTCCTCGAATGAAGAACCTGATTGATGAACTCGATAAGCATTATGAATACATCATTTTCGATACACCGCCCGTTTCCGTGGTAACGGATGCAGCGGTTTTAAGTCAATATGCCGACGGTGTTATTTTGGTAGTGCGGCAAAACTATGCGACCTTTGATGAGGTCGGGCTTGCAAAAAAGAATCTCGATGCGGTAAATGCTAATATCCTGGGTGCGGTATTGAACGGGTTTGATACAAAATCGACCGAAAAGAAAAACGGTTACTATTACAGCTACAACTATTCATATGAGAACGCTGACCGATGACGGATTTACATTGCCACATTTTACCTGCAATAGACGATGGTGCTAAAAACGCCAAAGTTTCTATGGAACTATTACGAATGCAGAACGATGCCGGAATCACCGACATTGTGTGTACGCCACATTTTAATCCTGACAGCCAGAATTTAGAGGATTTTATTGATAAAAGATACCGTTCTGCAAGATACCTAGCTGATTATGTATTTCGCTCTGAATTGCCTGTGCGTTTAAAGTTCGGTGCTGAAGTGAGAATTTCGCCAACAATTCTTGATTTGGATTTTCTGCCTTTATGCTTTCAGAAAACGAAAGTAATGCTTCTTGAGATGCCGAGGACGCTTCGACCCCAGTGGGATACAAATGTTATTTATCAGTTGACTCTTGGTGGCGTGATACCGCTGATTGCGCATATTGAGCGATATCCATATGTGCAGAAAAACCCGAATATTGCATTGGATTGGATCGAGGCGGGCGCCTATTTACAAGTAAATGCTGATTCCATTGTGGGAGATACAATGCAACGAAATTTTGTGTACAGGTTGATTAAGCATGGAGTGGTCCATGTGATCGCTTCAGATACGCATTCTCCTGATAAGCGCCCCCCTCAGCTAACGAAAGCAATGCGTTTGATCACAAGAAAGTTTGACAATGCAGTGTGCGGGAAGCTTGAATGCAATGCCCAATCTCTTTTTAACGGGGATGCTCCTGATGTAGAGCAGCCTGTTCCCATCTCAAAATGGTTCTAATGACAGGATGTGTATCTGTTGGGAACCATTTTTTATAATTATTAGATAGATATAATGCTTTTATTTTGTGTAAAAACATTAATTTTTTTGTGAAAAGTGGAGTGAATGTTTTTATTTCCGGGGAAATGAAGTGAGATTGTGAGTGATTGGGAAATCACTGCACAATCGAGTAAGCAGGGTTGATATTGGTGCACGAGAGGGATTCCAATGAATAAGTTTAAACACGATATTCTGCTCAGAATTGTAAAATCGATAAATATTATTTTAATAACAATACCATTTGCAGTTTGTTGGTTTTTTTATTATGCAGATCACGTGGTGTCACCCTTTTATTCGAAGGGGAATTGGCTTGTGATTTTGCTTTTCCTTGTTTTTTACATCACTTTTGGACGCATATATGACGCTTTTCTTATATCGATATACTCTGTCGCTGAAATCATGTATTCACAAATACTTTCGGCAATGCTGTCTGACGGAGTCATGTATGTCATCATTTGTTTGCTGTCCAAAGGCTTCCCCAATCTGCTCCCAGGCATTTTGGCAATTGCCGGGCAGCTTCTTCTTTCAGTGCTATGGGCACGCGGAGCAAGACGATGGTACTTTCGGACGTTCGAACCACAGCCTACGGCAATCATTTATGATGAGCGCAGAGGAATAAGCCGGTTAATTGAAGAGCATGGATTGAAAAATAAATACGATGTTCAGTATGCCGTGAGTGTAGACGAATGCCTGGAAAACATAGATATGTTAGCCAATATGAGCACGGTGTTTTTAAGTGGTATTCACAGCCATGAACGGAATCTCATTATCAAGTACTGCGTTGCAAATGATATCAATGCCTTTGTAATCCCTCGTGTAGGCGACACACTTATGTCAGGAGCGCATCCTTTCCATATGTTTCATTTGCCGATGCTGCGTTTGCAGCGATATGCTGCGTCCCCGGAGTACTTATTTATAAAGCGTGCGTTAGATATTGCCTTTTCAACGATTGCGCTTATTGTTTCTTCTCCTGTTTTTGTTATAACAGCAATTGCAATTAAAGCGGTTGATGGAGGCCCTGTGTTTTACAGGCAGCGCCGTCTCACGAAAGATGGAAAACTGTTTGACGTATTAAAGTTCCGAAGCATGCGTGTAGATGCGGAGAAGGATGGTGTGGCGCGCCTCTCCACCGGGGAGAATGATGACCGCATTACACCGATCGGGCGCATTATCCGAAAATGCCGCATTGATGAGCTGCCGCAGCTTATATGTATTTTATCTGGTGATATGTCCATTGTTGGCCCGCGTCCGGAGCGGCCGGAAATCGCCATGGAGTATGAAAAGGAGTTGCCGGAATTTGCACTGCGCCTGCAGGCCAAAGCAGGCTTGACAGGTTATGCACAGGTTTATGGAAAGTACAATACTACGCCGTATGACAAATTGCAGATGGATTTGATGTACATAGCTCATCCGAGTATCATTGAGGATTTTAAGATCGTATTTGCGACAGTTAAGATCCTGTTTATGCCGGAGTCCACCGAGGGCGTCAGCGAGGGGCAGACTACTGCTATGAACGACAAAAAATGATGTAGAAATGCGGATATTTGTAGCAGAATAGACGAAAATACGAGAAAATTCCGGCGAGAGTGCCATCAGGTATAAGCATAGGGATTACCGTAACATTATCATTCGAAAGCTGTCGAGAGTGATGAGAGTATCACTCGTGAGTGGATTTCGGTCTTGAAGATACGGCTATGTGGCTCACAGCGGGCGGGATGATGGTGAAATGGCGTTACGGTAGAACGGAAGTTTATACCCAGAGTACACGAAGTGACATAAACAAAGAAAAATGCCAGAAATCGTTGCTGCTACAGCGTTTTTTCAAGAAAGTGACATCAGGTGTAAATACATGAGCTTCCATAACGAAGGGGCAAAAAGGCGATGAAAAGGTGCCGATGAGATTCTCACACGGGTGAGTGTGAGTAAGTGGTTGGCAGATGGGTTTGTTACAGTAAGACCGAGTTTATGCCAGATTGCACTGGTGAATGTGGTTGGTGCGGAGCAATGTTACACATGGCAATAGCAGCTGTGGTCTACACACCGCAGTCTACATAACACGCGCGTGATGCGCACAATAGTATAAGAGCTTTAGATAAAAGGAACGGCTCAGACTCCTTGAGATTGAGTCTGGGCTGTTTTTTGTGGGAGAGAGGAACTACTATGGAAAACATAACCGAACCAATCAGAGTGCTTCATATTGTTGGTCGTATGGATCGCGGTGGTATAGAAACAATGATAATGAACCTCTACCGCAATATCGATAGGAGTAAGGTCCAATTTGATTTTTTGGCTCACTATGGTCGAGAAGCGGTGTACAACGACGAGATTAGGAGTATGGGTGGTCGCATCTATGAAATGCCGGCATTGAAGGATGAAAACCATGTATACTATTGGAGACTGCTTTCTTACATTTTTGCTTTAAATAAATTTTTCAAAGAACACCCGGAATATAAAATTATACATGGGCACATGACAAATACAGCATCCATATATATGCCGATTGCAAAAAAATATGGTGTGACTTGCCGAATTGCCCATAGTCACAATACTCACGGAAAGGCTGGATTACTTGGAACTGTAACAGGTTTTCTTCAGGAACCCATTTATAAGAATGCAACTGATTGGTTCGCCTGTTCAAAAGCTGCAGCATATTGGTTCTATCCAAAGGCAGATGTCGATGCAGGTAAAGTTACCATTCTCGCCAATGCGGTCGACGCCGAAAAATTTCGCTTCTCACCAGTAGTCAGAAAAAGAATGAGAAATGAGCTTGGCGTAGACGGTAAAGTTGTTGTTGGCTGTGTTGCTAGATTCAGACCCGAAAAGAACCATGCTTTCCTGGTAGATGTTTTGCAGGAACTCCTGAAGAAAGAACCAAACGCAGTACTGATGTTTGCTGGTGAGGGACCGACTGAAGATGAAGTCAAACAGAGGGTCACTAATATGGGGGTGAAAGACAGGGTGCTTTTTCTCGGAATGAGGACTGATATTCCGGATGTCCTGCAGGCGATGGATGTTTTTACGCTTGCGTCTCTTTGGGAGGGGCTTCCTGTCACAGGAATTGAAGCTCAGGCTGCAGGCTTAAATTGTGTTGTTTCCGATGGTGTGACGGACGAGATGAATGCAATTGATATGGTGCAGTATATACCATTGAATGCTTCAAAAGAGGTATGGGCGGATGCATTGCTTACCGCTGCCAAAAAGAAGCGGCGTGATACATACGAAGAACTAAAAAAATCGGGTTATGATATCCACACGACAGCACCATGGCTTCAGGAATTTTATCTCAAAAAACATAATGAGGGTTTGAACACAAAATGAAAATTGGTATTCTAACGCATTATAATGTGTCCAGCCATGGTGCACTGCTGCAAATGTATGGACTGAAAAAGCAGCTTGAGGAAATGAGTCATGAAGTGTTCATTCTGACCTACACAAGGAATCTGGACTTTATTGATGAAAACACAAAAAAACGGTTTAGTGCGAGTGTGAAGAACATTCCATACTATCTGTCATCTTATATGGGGGATGATGGTATTGGCTGTCTGTTTTACCAATTCAAGAAGCAGAAAGTTCTCAAAAACTTCCGAGAACAAAACTTTACATTACGTCCTTATATCGACTCTGCACAGTTAGACTGCACAATCGTTGGAGCAGATGAGGTGTTCGCACTAGAAAATGGCGTGAACTTCATGATGTTTGGACATGGCATCACATCACCAAAGCTTATAGCATATGCACCAAGTGCCGGGCAGACAGATCTTTCCCGTGTTGAAAAATTCGGCTGCAAAGAACTTTTGACTTTCGGTCTAGGAAGGTTTACAGCTCTTTCTGCTCGTGATGCCGGAACCCAGCAGCTGCTTTTTGAGCTTACAGGCAAGGATGTTCCTCTTGTATGCGATCCGGCGTTGCTGTATCATTTCCCTCACCCAAATAAGGAATGCAAAAAAAAGTATATCATTGTTTATTCTTATCAATCCAATTTCAAGGATAAGGAGAGGATTCAGGCAATTCAGACCTATGCAAAAAGAAACAAATGTGAGCTTTGGTCTGTTGGCGTGTACTACAAATGGTGTGATAAAAAGATCAATTGTGATCCGCTTGAGATGATCCGCATTTTTGCAAAGGCGCAAGCGGTAATTACGGATACATTCCATGGAACCATTGCATCCTATATTGCGCATACACCAATGGCGGTTTTCGTTCGCAATAACAATAGTGTTAAATTGGAGCATTTGCTGCGGATGATTGGCATTGAAAAAAGAAAGGCGACAACCAATGAAATGTTAGAAGCCGTTCTCAATATGCCGGTGGATTTTGAAAAACTGGACAAGAACGTGGAAAAGCTGCGTGCCAGTGGAATGCAGTATCTTGGACAGGCGCTTAGGGAACAGGAAGGAAATAAATGAAATTACTATATATTGCATTCAAGGACTTTTCGAATCTCCACTTTGGAGCAAACGCCAAAGTGCTGTCTCAGTGCAGAGCATTTGAGGAGTATGGTTATGAAGTGGAATTGATTGGAAGAAAAGAGTTGGACACTGTGGTGCTCAGCCCCAGTGGGGAATCTTCGCTTATTTTGCGCGGGGACGGCGTACTAAAAAATCCTAAATTGAGGAATCTTCGGGCAAAACACAACCAGATGAAAGCAGTGTGCAAGTATATTGCAGAAAAACAATATGATGCCTGCTACATTCGCTATGATTTTTCGGATGCAGCATTCATCAAAATGCTGCGGTGCATCGACCGGCATTGCGGAAAAGTGGCATTGGAACTTCCAACATATCCCTATGAGGCAGAGAACAGCATCGGGGTGTTGAATAGAATCAAAATGCAGATCGACTTTCACTATCGCAAAGAGCTGAAAAAGTATATTGATTTTATCGTCACATTCTATGAAGGGCATAAAGAGCTGTTTGGTATTCCGGTCGAGGTGATTCCAAACGGTTTTGATTTTTCCACAATGGAAATGGTCCATACCGAACTGTCTGAGGATGCAATCCACATCATTGCGGTTTCGTCTATGCGTGAATGGCATGGATATGAGCGTATGATTGAGGGGTTGCATAACTACTACGCAAAAAATGGAAGCGAAAACTTTATTCTACATTTGGTCGGCAATGGTCGTGAATATAGAAAATATAAAGAGCTTTCCGAAAAGTACGAGCTTCAGGCTCATGTGGTCATGGAAGGCGCGATGCACGGCGAAAAGCTGGATGCTCTGTATGAAAAGTGTGCGCTGGGAGTCGATTCATTGGCGCGGCATCGCAGCGGCATCAGCGTGCTCAGCTCTTTGAAGAGCCGGGAATATGGGGCTAAGGGAATTCCCATTATCAACTCCTGTAAGATCGATATTATAGAGAATGACTTTCCGTATCTTTTGCAGGTTCCGGCAGAAGAAAGCTCAATCGACATGGAGAAAGTTTCAGAATTTTTCAAAGAATGTTACAAAACTGGAAAAACACGCGAAAAAGTTGCTAGTGATATCCGCAATTACATTTCACGTAAGAGCAGTATGAAAGCAACGCTGCATTCTGTGGTGAATAAATTGGAATGCGGGGAGAAATAAATTACTCAGATAGAGGGGAAATAATGAAAATTACAAAAAACAATTTTTTCTTTCTTTGTATCGAGATACTTCTCCTTATCTCAGTACTTTATGTTCCAACTCAAATCATGCCGCAGGCGTGTATTATCGTTGCTGACATTTTTGTTGTGCTGACAATGTTTAAGATTATCAGGGATGGCTTCAAGGATATTCCGGTATTCTTTTTTAACATCACGTACTGGATCTTTGTCTTAGGTGGATGTACGACATCGATAATTAAATCAGGCAAAGTGTCAAATTATATTTCGGTCTCCTTGACAGAAGGGCAATTGAATTTAGCCTGCGGAATAGCGTTATTGGGGATAGCCTGCTTGGACATTGTCTATTTTTTGGTTAGTGATAATAATTTTGCCCCTTTGATAGAGGAGAAAAAGACTGCTGTTCCTTCCAAGTTGCAAAAACAAGTTGTGGTAGTCATCTTTGTAGTAGCAGCGGTGTGTAAATGCGCGATGGCATTTGAGTCGATGGCATATTCGAATATGTACGGATATGTTTCTTTGTATACGCGCGAATCCTCGAATCTCCCAAGTGCTATCCGATACTTTGGCGCATTTTTTTACTTTTCCCTGATGCTTTTGCTATCCTGTAATTTCTCTAAGAGAGCAACTTATACTGCTTTTGGAATAACAGCACTGATCGAAGGAATAATCTTAAATTCGGGTGACAGAGGTGAAGCAGTCTGCGGAATTCTTATCCTTATAATCTATACTATTTTCAGGTGTAGGAGAGAACCAGACTTTTTGATTCATAAAAAACTAGCGATCATTGGAGTTTGCTGTTCACTTCCCCTTTTCACATTTATACTACAGGTTATTAAGTATACACGCGTTGGAAATGTTGCGGATATCAACTTCTGGGATGGAGTTTTTGAATTTTTTGAGTCTCAGGGCGTTTCAATCAATATCATCGCCAATGATATAAAGCACTACGCCGAAATATCCGAGATCGGCGGACATACGTTTATCATCAAGCAGATCACCTCTTACTTGCAGCAGAATGTCTTGTTCCGTACTCTTTTCGGATTCAAAAAAATTGCAGGTAATACAGTTGAGATGGCAATGAGTGGATCCTCTCTCGGCTCAACGATTATGTATATTATTTTGCCTAGCAGTTACCTTCGAGGAATTGGATGTGGCACTTGTTATTTAGCGGAGCTTTATCAAGATGCATCCTGGGCGGGGCTTATTTTGGGCAGTGTTGTTATAGCATTCCTCTTGAACTGGATCAAAAAAGTTGATCGAGTGGGTTGGATCGTGTCTGCAATGATGATGAATTGTATGCGTATTGTTCTTGTGTTGCCAAGAGGAGCTTTTTTCAAATGGTTGACTGAAATTCTGTCAGTTCCGAATTTAATGTTGCTTCTGCTTCTGCTCCTTTTGGGGTACATATCTAAAAGAAAGGAGATTGTGGTATGAAGCGCGCGATGATTCTTTTTGCAAAAGGATTCCCGTATAATGTCAGTGAACCTTTCCTCGAAGCAGAGTATCCGAAATATAAAGAATACTTTGACCATGTGCTAGTAGTGACTGGATGCAGAAAAGGAGAAAAACCGACAAGACAGGTCGAGGATGATACACTGGAATTTATAAATGACTACACATTGAGCGGAGATGTGTGTTCGATACTCCAGGCAGCTCCTTTGATGTTGAGTGACCGGATGTTCTATCGTGAGATCGCTCAGCTCATCAGAAAAAAACAATTTACCTTTGGTCGACTCCGACAACTGTTTTCGGTTTCCCTGTGTGGGAACCATAGAGCACTTCAGGCGCAGAAGTGGATGCGCTGCCACCCGGAATATCATGTGGATGTGATATACAGTTATTGGCTCCAGATTACGGCATATGCGGCAGTTCGCCTGAAGCAGCTCGAAAAACTGGATGATGCATTTTCCATTTCGAGAACGCATCGATTCGACCTGTACGCGGAGCGGATGAAGTCGAACTATCTGCCTTTTCAGGGGCAGATAGTCGAGCAGCTTGACGAAATTGCATCTATTTCGATGGATGGCAAACAGTATCTCGAAAGCAAATATGGCACGAACCATAATATTTCTATTTGTCATCTGGGTGCACAGGACAGGGGAATAACCAACCCGTCATCTGCCCGAAACACGCTGCGCATCGTGTCATGTGCACGCGCAGTCCCTGTCAAGAGACTTGACAGAATTGTGGAAGCCCTAAAGGAGATCAAGGATATTTCCATTGAGTGGACACATATCGGAGGGGGAGAATGCCTTGATTCCATCCGAGAGGTCGCCCGCGACCTGCCGGATAATATCCATGTAAAGTTGACGGGAACTGTTTCAAACGATGAAGTCTATCAGAATTACTCGACCGAGCCGTTCCATGCGTTCGTAAATGTCAGCAAGTCGGAGGGTGTTCCCGTCTCTATTATGGAAGCCATGAGCTTTTCCATCCCCGTGATTGCAACAGCAGTTGGGGGAACTGCAGAGTTGGTCGATGATAAGAAAAACGGCTTCCTGCTGGATGAGAACTTCCGGACGGAAGAACTAGTCGCTTTGCTCTACAAGTTCTATCAGATGCCGGATGAAGAGTATGCAAGGTTCAGAATGGATGCCAGAAGCAAGTTTAAGGCACAGTATGATGCAGAACGCAATTATGCCGAGTTTGTCAAAGGGCTGGCAGAAAAGACGGAAAAAATGATATGATAAAAATAGCTACTATCACAACACATGGTGCACTGAATTATGGTGCGGTCTTGCAGGCGTATGCGCTGAGTACCTATCTGAACGAGGTGGGGTACCACTGCGAGATACTGGATTATCGTCCGAACTATGTGAAAGAATCCTATAGACTCGTAAAAATGCCGCACAGCCCTTCAGGGCTGTTGCTGGCGGGTTTCCAGACACTGCATTATCAGGAGAGAAAAACACGAAAGCAGCGTTTTGAGCAGTTTCAAAAAGAATATCTGCGCACTACCTACGAAAAAGCGACCCAGCGGGAAGAGCTTGCCGCTCTGGCAAACGAGTTTGACCTGCTGATTTGTGGAAGCGACCAGATTTGGAACCCGAAGCTGCATCATTTCGATGAGGCTTATTTCTTATCCTATCCCGAAATAACCGCAAAGCGGATGGCGTATGCGGCAAGCTTTGGGCAGGACTCTATGGATGATAACAGCAAAAAAGAGATTGCAAGAAGGATCGCAGGAGTCGAGCGTTTTGGCTGCCGGGAGTTCAGCGCAAGAAAAATCGTGGAAGAACTGAGCGGCAGAGATGCAGAAATGGTGCTTGACCCTGTTTTTCTCCTTTCGGCAGATACATGGCGCACTCTCAGGAAAACGTTTGAGCACAAGGGCGAAAACTATATCTTAGGGTATTTTTTGTCGAACCCGGGGCGTTCCATCAAGGCGGCATGCAGCTATGCGCAGAGCGCAGGCCGCAAGCTGTATTCTATCGGCTTTTCTCCGCGGGATGTCGGCAATGATGCAGTTAATTGCTACGACCTCGGCCCGCAGGAATTTTTGTCTGCGGTCGATGATGCTGAAATGGTTGTGACAAATTCCTTCCATGCGACCGCATTTTCCATTATTTTTCACAAGCAGTTCTTTACCCGCATAAGCAGTGGAGCCGGTTCTCGAAATGACAGAATGCTGTCCCTGTTGAAGCAGCTTGGTCTGGAAGACCGAATCTTCACAGATGAAACTGCCGACAAGATTGATTTTACCAAAAAAATCGACTATGAAGAAGTCGAGAAAAAAATAAAGGAACTGATCGCCCACTCGGAAGCGTTCCTGAACGATTCTATCGAAGAAATAACGGTTCAGGGGTTCCAAAAATCCCGCATCACGCATGCTCCCTGCACAGCGTGTGGGGCCTGCGCGTCCAGCTGTCCCGTCGGCTGCATTGAGATTCGGAAAAACAGCGCGGGCTATTACATGCCTTTTGTTGATAAAGCACGATGCATCGGCTGTGATGCCTGCTCGCGCGTGTGTCCGGCAAACCAGCGCCTTCCGGGAAAAAACTGGAACGAAGGGGCTTACTATGCAATGTGGGCAAAAGATCCTGCAGAGAGGCAGACGGGTTCATCCGGTGGAATTTTCGGACTGCTGGCAGATGAGGTGCTGAAGCAAAACGGTGTCGTATTCGGCACCGCATTTTCAGACGACTATAAGTCGGTTTATGTCACAAGTACGGAACAGGTTTCACTGGAGACTCTGAAAAAATCAAAGTACGTTGAGGGAAAGACTGGAACCGTATTCAAAGACGTAAAAAGATGTCTGGAACAGGGGAAACGTGTCCTGTATTGTGGAACATCCTGCCAGATCGACGGATTGAAGAATTATCTTAAAAAGCCTTACCCGAACCTCGTGACCTGTGATTTTCTGTGTCACGGTGTCTCCGCAGCCGGACTCTACGAGAAGTATGTTTCTGACCTTGAGCGGGCATATGGAAAGATAAGAGGGGTGTCTTTCCGCTCCAAGTATTACGGCTGGAAGTCTTACTGTATCGTTGCGAATCTTGAAAATGGCAAACAGTATGTCAAGACAAGATTTCAGGACCCGTACCTGCGGATGTTCTTTGAAAATGTTAGCCTGAGAGAGAACTGCTTTACCTGCCACAGGCTGGAACACAGCAATGCTGATATCACGATCGGTGACTATTGGGGTGTCAAAAACTCTCCGGAGATACCGGATACCAACGAGGGCATCTCCCTGATCGGGGTACACACAGAGATCGGACAGGAAATGGTGTCGTCTATCCGGAAAAATTGTGAAGTGTTTCCGCTTAAACAGAGCAAGTACGAATACGCCTATAAGCGGCACCCATACTCCATGACAAATCAAAAGACTCGGCTGAGAGAACTTTATCAGACCGAAAGTCTCTTTGCGCTCCCCGTGGCAAAAAAGGTTGCTTTAAAAGGTGTGATATACAGGTTGCGTGCCCAGATGCAAAGGGATAAGATCAAACAGAACAGAGGAAAACGATAATGGGCAAAACAACAGGAAGTCAATCCTTCATCAAGAACTTTTTTGTTTTGGGATTTGGCTCTTTTATCTATCTGATCATTGGCCTGATTGGAACACTGGTCATAACAAGGCTGGTAGACCCCGCAGAATATGGCTATATGTCCATGTTTACGGTGTATAGTAATATAGGCCTGATGTTCTGCGGGCTTGGACTCGACCAGACATTGGTTCGCTATTTTTACCACAGAGACAATCTGGACTATAAGCGTATGATACTGTTTGAATGCATGAGTGCGCCTATGATCCTGTGTGCTGTCTTGGGTCTTCTGCTCCTTCCTGCTGCACTTTTCACCAATACGATGGGTTGGACGAGCCAGCCGATCTCGGAGCTCGTGCTGTTGGAAATCAACGTTTTTGTTTTGGTGATACATCGCTATGCTATCCTTTTACTGCGTCTCCGGTATCATACAAAACAGTATTCAACGATCAATATCATCCAGAAAGCGACTTACCTTATCATTGCGGTTGCTCTGGTCGTGTGGTTGAAGGACTATTACTTTTACATCCTTGCAGTCTCCACGATTCTGAGTACCTTGGTTGCAACGGTATGCGCTATGCTATTGGAAAAGGAAGTGTGGGACTTCCGTGCTCTGTCCCGGGAAAACTGGATTCCGCAAAAGGAACTGCTGTCCTATAGTATTCCCATTATGTTTTCGAGCGGTATCACGATGATCTTCAATGCCTTGGACAAGCTGTTCCTGAATCATTTCTGCACCTTGACGGATGTGGGCGTGTACACAAGTGCGATGAACCTGATGGCTGTTTTTACGATTGTACGAACAACTTTCAATGCGCTGTGGATGCCAACGGCGGTAGAGCATTATGAGAATAATCCGGACGATAAAGCGTTTTACCAAAGAGGAAATGCCTTTATTGTCGTGTTGATAATCTCGTTTGGTGCCGGGGTGATTCTTTGCAAAGACTTGTTTGTAATGTTGCTGGGAAATAAGTATCAGGAAGCGGCGCAGATCATTCCGTTTTTGATGTTTGAGCCAATTATGTACACGATATCGGAGACAACAGCCACGGGCATCGTTGTTCAAAAGAAATCGAAATACCAGATGTTGATCGCAGGCATTTCCTGCATCACAAATTTCTTCGGCAATTGGCTTCTGACTCCGCTTATGGGAGCGCGTGGAGCGGCTTTGTCTACGGGGGTTTCTTATATCGTATTTTTTGCGATGCGAACGGTGCTTGCAAATAAGGTGTTTTATGTTGACTATCATCTAAAAAAATTCATGCTGGTTTCGTTCACATTGCTCCTGTTTGCATATTACGGCAGCACACACTTTTTCTCACCAATCCAGATTTTGATGTGTGCGGTCGTACTTTTGGTCACTCTGTTTTGCTACCGTCAGTATCTGTCTGACGCGGTAAGCTATGCCAGAAGTATGCTGAAAGCCTTTAAGAATAAAAAGAAATAACCGTTGGAGGGACATAGAATATGAAAATCGCAGTCGCAGGAACTGGTTACGTTGGCCTATCCATTGCCACGCTGTTGTCGCAGCATCATGAGGTCATGGCAGTAGATATCATCCCTGAGAAGGTTGAACTCATTAACCAGAAGAAGTCTCCAATTCAGGACGAGTACATAGAAAAGTACCTCGCAGAGAAAGACCTGAATCTCGTTGCAACGCTGGATGCTGGAGCTGCCTACAAAGATGCAGACTATGTTGTTATTGCGGCTCCTACCAACTACGACAGCAAGAAGAACTTCTTCGACACCTCTGCTGTTGAGGCTGTCATTAAGCTGGTCATTCAGTACAACCCGGACGCCATTATGGTCATTAAGTCCACGATTCCGGTTGGCTTCACAGCCTCTGTGCGCGAGAAGTACCACTGCGATAATATCATCTTTAGCCCGGAGTTCTTGCGGGAATCCAAGGCTTTGTATGATAACCTCTATCCCTCTCGGATCATCGTTGGTACCGACGTGGAAAATGCTCGTCTGGTAAAGGCGGCCAACACCTTTGCTGGCTTGCTGCAGGAGGGAGCCATCAAGGGAAATATCGATACTCTCATCATAGGCTTTACCGAGGCAGAGGCAGTCAAGCTGTTTGCCAACACTTATCTTGCGCTGCGCGTGTCCTACTTCAACGAGTTGGATACTTATGCCGAGATGAAGGGGCTGAATACCCAGCAGATCATCAAGGGTGTGTGCCTTGACCCGCGCATCGGAGATCAGTACAACAACCCGTCTTTCGGCTATGGCGGCTATTGCTTACCGAAAGATACCAAGCAGCTTCTTGCCAACTATGCGGATGTGCCGGAGAATCTGATCGAAGCAATCGTTGAGTCCAACCGCACCCGTAAAGACTTCATCGCAGACCGTGTGCTTCAGATGGCAGGTTACTATGGCTATGGTGAAGATAACGAGTATGATAAGGCACAGGAAAAGCCTTGCATTATCGGTGTGTACCGCTTGACCATGAAGTCTAACTCTGACAACTTCCGTCAGTCCTCCATCCAAGGCGTCATGAAGCGCATCAAGGCCAAGGGTGCTACTGTGATCATCTACGAGCCGACGCTGGAGAACGGAACCACCTTCTTTGGCAGTGAGGTCGTGAATGACCTTGAGGAGTTCAAGAAGCGTAGCCAGGCCATCATTGCCAACCGCTACGATAGCTGCCTGGACGATGTTCAGGAAAAGGTCTACACACGCGACCTGTTCCGTAGAGACTAACACTTATCGGCCATGTGTTCCAAACACATGGCTGTGCTGCTCAAATATGCTGCCTCTCCGTGGTGAGTAAAAGACAACATGCGCTTGATATTCCGTTTATAACATAAGGGAGACCATACTTTGAAAAATAGAAAAAAACCGATTGGTATTATCATTACCATTTCAATAGTTTTACTTTTAACGATAGTGACTCTGTTGGGGTGGGCGTATTACAATTCAAAGCTTGATTTAATTCAATATGATGATGGCAGTAAAGAAATAGACACCAGCACAAGTTATGCCATAGATAATGATGAGTTGGACATTGCCGACCTTCCGGATGCACCGGAAGATGTGGATGCTTCCGGCGGAATAGAAATTTTGGAAGGTGATATTTATCACGACGACAATGTTGTAAACATTCTGTTGCTTGGCACGGATGAACGAACGGATGAATTTAATGAAAACGCACGTGCGGATGCAATCATGGTGATGAGTCTGAATACCAAGGAGCATACGATCAAGCTCATCAGTATTGAACGGGGAATCGGCGTACCGGTGCCGGGACGTAATGATGATTGGATCACACACACCTTCCGATATGGCGGTGCTGCACTTACAATGCAGACGGTGCGCGATTGCTTCAAATTGGACGTAGAACGATATGTTCGTGTGAATTTCAATGTAGTAAGTAAAGCTATCGACAAAATCGGCGGCGTAGATATTGAGTTGACACAAGCAGAAGCTGAGCATCTAAACAGTGCCAAGAAAAATTATTATGAAAGCGGCTCTGACATACAAACGGTACATGCAGGGACCAATCATTTGAACGGTGATACGGCAATGGCGTATGCCCGTATTCGTAAAATCGATAGCGACTGGAAACGCATTGAACGACAGCGCACGGTGATTCAGGCGGCAATTAATCAGGTGAAAAATTCAGATATTTTCACTCTAAATGCATTAGCTGATGCAATTTTACCCATGGTTCAAACGAATTTGACGAAAGCCGAAATTACACGTTTGATGCTTGAGGTACCTGCATTTCTGAGTGAAGGCTCTAAGATGAAACAAATGACGATTCCTACCTACGAAACATGCTGGAACAGCGTAGGGGTGGACGGACGCAAAATGATCGGGGTCGATTTTGAAGCCAATGCGCAAATTTTGCGTGAGTTTTTCTATGGCTCCCTCGACGATATTGCCGAATAGACAATATTTTTATCCAGGTGATTTAAATGAGGAGATTTATACGGAGTGGGGATTTGTTTGAAGATTTAAGACGCTCACTCGACTGTGAATTTATCTCTGATACCATTAGAGCTCCCTTTAGATATGAGGCGTGTCGTATGCTCACTTCGGCTGTGCTCACAGGTTATCCGTTAGAACAATGGATAGATATGGTGAAATACTTTTCCTTTGGTAATGCAGCATTGATAAAAAGTGAGGAAGATGCCAAAAAGTTTTTTGGGAAGTATTTGAATCAGCTGTAATGGGGAGGAATAGGTGAATAGCTATAAAGCTTGAAATGTAAAATAAAGCGAAGTGAAAGATTTGATTATTCATCCTCTGGCTGGTATTTGAAATGCTAGGAGGCAGAGAAAAGATACAGTGCGATGAGTTGTAGTGGTAGAAAGTGTGCATACTTTTCTAAAGATTTATTCAGAAACACTTAACATTACTCAGCTGTGCGCTTTACCCAAAGTTCGTGAAGCTGCGCCATCACCTCCTCACCGGAAAGATCGGGATCGTTGAATATACGAATAACCTCCATCATGTTTTCCGGAATTTCCGACAGGTTCTGGAAATCAAGCTCATCTGTTTCCGAGCGGAGTTCAACGGATGGAATTTCAAAGATTTCCGCAAGCACGTCATACGTAGAGCGTTTCTTAGGATAGGATTCACCTTTTTCGTATGAGATAATCGTGCGCAGTGACAGGCCGGATAGCTTTGCCAGTTCGGCCTGAGTCCAACCCTTTTCTTTTCGCAGACGCCGTACCTTTTCCCCAAAGGTCATTCCAATCTACCCCTCTCTTAAAAAATGCGGATATTTTGCATGTTTTTGATATAAAAGTATCGACACGAGAAAAAAACGGATGTAGAATACAGACATGCAGATATTCTGCATGTCTGTATTCTATTACGGAATGCTGGAGATGTCAACAGCGGGAGCAATTGACAAATCCGCAATGTGCCGGGATAGAATATTGTTCTGTCAGAACCGACTGTGAAGCGGGAGCAGTCGTGGACATAATTCCCCAGCACCTTGCTGCGAAAACAAGCAACGAGGGCGTGAACCTTGAAAACAGAATACCAGCACGGCAGGTACGTTTCTATTGACACGAGCGACATCGGGAAAAGCGCCAGGACGTGCGGACAGCGGCGCACGGATGAGAGGTGTGAGCCGGGTTCTGCGCAGAGCGATACATTTTGCCCGTAAAGGGGCCACCATGGCAGGCCCTATTGCCATTGACTGTCGATGAGGAGAAAATGACACACCAGCAGCCCGGCGCAACAGACCGGGTGAGAGACTTTGGGTTGTAATCAGTAAGACCTTCAGGCTCCCAGTGAGCGGCTGAAATGCCAACGGCCCGCCTGCCGTGTTCCCAGTCCATCAGGGGGCGAGCTGCGAATACGGTGGAGATATCTGTCTAAAGAACGGACATGTATGAAAATGCAAGTGAGGCAGGCATCCAATTGGATGCCTGTATGAGCGGAGTTTTCAAAACAAGGCATCCATGTGGATGCCTGCAAGAAACAAAGGAGCGGAGCAGACGATTAAAACGAATTGTGAATCTGTACGAAAAAGCTGCTGTGCCGCAATTGAAGGGACGGGTAAAACGCAAAAAGATTTTTCTGTCCGGAGCGTTTTGAACGTTCTGCAACATTGCGGCATTCCCCACATGATTGTATGTTCAGAGATGCTTCTCTGCAGCTCTGCAGCGAGCATGGGCTTTGTGTTGCCATCCGGCAACCCTTTGCCGCCGCGGACGCGGCACATACGGGGCCAGCCCCGAACCCCATGCAGGTGTGGATATGAGAAAACGGACACAGGGAATCAATGTGCGTGTGACAACGGCGGAAAAGTGCAAAATCGAAAGGTCGGCAGCAGGCTGTGGGCTTACAGTATCGGAATATCTGCGCAGACGTGCGCTTGGATATACACCGAAGTTTCATCCGCCGCCGGAACTTTTCAGCGCCCTCACATACATGGATAATCTGACAGACATGCTGGAACGGCTCGACTCGTATCTCGGGGGACAGTACAGGCTGTGTGCCGAAGAGATCCGCGACAGTCTGCTTTGTGGAAGTCAAAACAGTGAGTGAACTGGCGCCAGTTCACTGGTTTTGCCCTGTGTATGTCTGGAATATTGATGTACGAACTTCGCATACAAATCACCTCCGCCCCCCCGGCGGCGGAGAAAAATCAATGCCGGAAATCCCGGGGACAAGTGTACCCTTTTGCGGGCGGAAGAAGCGGGTCAGACGCCACGGAAACCAAAAACACCGTTCTCTCTTCCTCCCACACCCCCTAACTCTATTTACCGGCTGGAAGAATAAATATACCGGCTGGAAAGTATATAGCCAGCCTTTTCCAACTACGGATATCTTCCCAGCCGGTAATGTCCCAATGGAGTAGAATTCCCGCGTGTGTTTTTGTCTGTGAACTGGCGTCAAGGCTTTGAGCGTGCCAGGAAGAAAGAAACGGCTGATGACAGCTCCTTTCAGCGGGTAAGCGTCAGACGGAAACGCTGTGTGCGGGAGATGTGCATGTCTTCCAGCCAGCAAGCTTTTTTCAGCCGGTTCAACATGCGTCTGAAAAACAGATGGGCTGAAGATTTCAACAGTGTGAAGTATGTGTAAAAAACAAAATGAAAACCATTTGATTTACCAAAGGAGAAATGTGGATCGCAACAACGAAAATATGGGCTGTAAAGGACAGCCTCAAGCGTGTGGTGGACTATGCGTCGTACCCGGAGAAAACAGAATACAGCGGGCTTGCAAATGCACTGCACTATGCGGAAAATGGTGTCAAGACAGAGCTTTGTGAGACGGTACATCTTGTCAGCGGTCTCCATTGCAGGCCGGAGCAAGCGTGGGATGACATGCGATCGATACAGGAGCATTTTGGAAAAACAGGCGGAACCGTCGCACTGCATGCGTATCAAAGCTTCAAGCCGGGCGAGGTCACGCCGGAGCAATGTCATGCTATAGGAGTCGAGCTGGCGCGGAAGATGTGGGGCGGACGTTTCCAGGTACTGGTAGCGACACACTTGAACACAAATTGCCTGCACAACCATTTCGTGATCAATTCAGTGTCGTATATCGATGGGAAAAAGTATGAGCAAAAGCGCAGCCAATACTATGATCTGCGAACAGCTTCGGATGACATATGCCGTGCGCACGAGTTGTCCGTGATCAAACAGCCGCTGGGAAAAACGCCCCGTCAGTTGTATGAAGCGGAGCAGCGTGGTGAACCGACCCGGTACAACCAGATGCGGGCAGCCATCCATGAAGCAAAGGCTAAAACCAGCACAGAACGGGATTTTGCACGGGCTTTGGACGGGCTGGGATATGTCTGGAGCAGGGCTCCGAATCGGAAATATGCTACGTTGTGCGCACGGGACGGCGGGCGCGCAGTCCGGGTCTACCGTTTGGGCGCGGAATACGACTGGCCTGCAATAGAGGCGGCGCTGCACGAAAATTTTGCCCGATGGGGGCCGCGGTATTATGACTGGCAGTGCAACCCGCATCATACCGCCAAAGAGCCACAGCGGACCGCTGTGCGGCACACAGGACGGTATAAATGCCGCGGATTGAGTAATGCCCGGAAGCCGACGGGCCTGTGGCAGATGTATATGTATTACTGCTACCGGCTTGGGATATATCCTCGGCAGAAACCGACCGTGAACTGGCCGGAGATACGGGCACAATGGCGCGACACAGACCGGCTGTGCCGTGAGTTGGACTTTGTCACGCGGCATCGTTTTAAGAGCGTTGATGCGGTATCGGACTATCGTGCGGCAATCGCCGGACGCGCTAAGGCCATGCGTGCGGAACGGACAGAATGTACGCGGCAGCTACGGCGAAAAAGCTGTCATCCGTCTCAAGCCGATACACTGGAAATGAGACGAAGTGAATTGACGGCCGGGCTGAAAGAAATGCGATGCGAGGATGCACTGGCGGCGTCGGTAATAGAGCGTATCGAAAGAACACAGAAGAGCCGCTCGTTAATGCATGAACAGGACACACCTGTACCGCAGCGCGGAAAATCGTGTGTGCGCAGTCAGATGGAAGGATAAAATACTTTATGTAGAATCGGCTGTGCCTTAAATATGATGGAGTATACGAATGATAAAGTCCAACGATTGGAATGAATGACGAGAAGATAAAAGGAAGGGTGAAAGCGAATAGAAAAAATTTTTCAAAATAGTAAAATTGACAAAACGGAAAAGCAAGGCGTGCTACTCGATGAGAGCGGCACGCTTTTGTTGTAGAGAAACCACCGGCTGTGCCGGTGGTACGGAAAAGCTTAAGCTATGAAAAGAAACTCCTTCCAGTAAAATG
>OGXN01000456.1_pt1 | contig 53075 bp, 54 predicted proteins | sample 1576281 | NCBI WGS metagenome assembly OGXN01 (sample SAMEA3541494, study PRJEB24748) | human gut metagenome | biome: human gut; feature: human-associated habitat; material: faeces | place: China | collected 2012
GGGTTCATATCTTTAACTAAGGGAAACTGGTTTATCCGTGCCTGACTCAGATATGCTAGTAAAAATAGCAGAAGTTTTGGAAGTATCCATTGGTGAATTATTAGGGCAAAGGATGTATGATGAAAAAGATAAAAATGAAATAACAGAGCAGTTAATTCGTATCAATGAACAATTTGCGATAAAAAATAGAAGGTCTAAATTGATATTGAAAATCATTATTGGAATATTGATTGGATTTCTTGTAGTAAATTTAATTTTGATGGTGGTTGGTATGATATCATTTAATTCGTATAATTCCAATACACATGCAGAGGTACAAGAGATAAAGGAATAATGAATAGTATCATAAAAAAAGCTAAGATTTAGGATAATTTTAGCTTTTTTTCTATAATTTGATAACATTTTCAGAATCTTCATTATAAACATGATTATAAAACGCAATCATATAATATAAAATGCATTATCTTCTATCAAGAAAATAATAGTACATATGAAGTGTTGAATTTTATAAGTAAAAACAAAAAGTAAAAAAGTTTTTGAAATCCTGGGTGCCTTAATGCTTCATATATGTTACAATTATTTCATGTGAAGGAGATGCATTTGTATGAGTCAATCAGAGCTGGATATTTTGGAAATCATTTCAAGTGTTGGGCAGGCAAGAAATTATTATATTGAAGCAATTCAGGAAGCAAAAAGCGGGAATTATGAAGCCTGCAACGAGCTGTTAAAAAAAGGAAATGAAATGTATGCGAAGGGGCATCGTATTCACCAGTTAATGGTACAAACAGAAGCAGGTGGAGAACGTGTAGAGTTAAACCTTTTACTTACACATGCACAAGACCAGTTGATGAGTGCAGAGGCATTTAAAATACTTTGTGATGAATTTGTGGATGTTTATCGTAAATTCGATGAAGTAAATAATCGTTTGGATATGCTACAGGGCTAAGTTTTTCTTAGTCCTTTCTTTTGGCTTCAATATCAGATATAATAAAGCGGAAAACGGGAGGAAAAGGATATGCAGAAAAAAATTTTCTTTTTTGATTATGATGGGACATTGGTACATAATACAACAAAACAAATTCCTGAAAGTGCCATGCGTGCATTACAGGAATTAAAAAAACAAGGACATATATTATTTGTGAATACCGGACGTACAAAAGGTATTGTGGATCCAGAAATCTATGACTGGCCTTTTGATGGCATGATTTTAGGTTGTGGAACCTATATTACCTATCATGATGAAATCTGGTTAGATGAAGCTGTGGATGAGAAAGACCATGAAACAATACAAAATATTATGAACAAATATCATAGTGAAGCATTTTATGAAGGTAAAGACTGCCTATACATAAGTGATCATATTCAACATAAAGATTTAATAAACATGATAAAAAGATATAAAGAAAACGGGATAACTATATTACCGGATACTACAGAGCATAAATCGTTTAGTAAATTATTCGTTTGTATGCCAGATATATCTCGAAAAGAGGCATTTGTAGATGAAATGGGTGCTTATTTTACATATATCAATCGAGGAATTGATCGCTGTGAGTTTGTGCCAAAAGGTTATTCCAAAGCGACAGGTATTCAATTCGTTTGTGAAAAGCTTGGTGTAGATAAAGAAGATTGTTTCGTATTTGGTGATAGTAATAATGATATGCCAATGTTTGAATATATTTCTAACAGTGTGTTGATTGGTGGAGAGAATCCAGAGTTATCAAAACATGTGATGTACACCAGCTGTGAGGCATTAGAAGATGGTGTGGAAAAAGCACTGATTGCGTTAGGGTTCATCAAACAGGAATGTGTCAAATGAATGAAATAGAAACGTTAAAGAAATATTTTGGATATGACGCCTTTCGAGAAGGACAAAAAGAGTTGATCACAAACATTCTGCAGGGAAAAGATGTATTGGGAATTATGCCAACAGGTGCTGGCAAATCTATCTGTTATCAGGTACCTGCGGCAATGATGGAAGGTATTACTTTGGTTATATCACCATTGATCTCCTTAATGAAAGATCAGGTTGGGACATTAAATGAAAACGGCATACGTGCAGCTTTTTTCAATAGCTCGTTAACATTTGCTCAATATCAGAAAGCGTTACAACTGGCAAAGCAATATACCTATAAAATCATTTATGTGGCACCAGAGCGATTACTAAATGATGAATTTTTAGCATTCGCAAAACAGATGAATATCGCCATGGTATGTGTAGATGAAGCACATTGTGTCAGTCAGTGGGGACAGGATTTCCGCCCACATTATCTTCAGATACAAAGCTTTTTAAAACAACTGCCAAAACGCCCAATTGTATCCGCTTTTACTGCCACAGCAACATCAGAGGTAAAAGCAGACATCATTCGGTTATTGGATATGAAACAGCCATTTGAAATTACAACAGGATTTGATAGAAAAAATCTTTACTTTGCGGTAGAAAAGCCAAAAGATAAGTATCAGGCATTGTTGTCATATGTAAAGGAAAATAAAAATCAAAGTGGAATTGTTTATTGTCTAACAAGAAAAAGTGTAGAAGAAGTTTGCGAACGTTTAAACAAGGATGGCTTTCAGGCAACACGATATCATGCGGGATTAAGTGAATCAGAACGTTCCAAGAATCAGGATGATTTTCAATATGATCGTAAAACCATAATGGTGGCGACCAATGCTTTTGGTATGGGTATCGATAAATCAAATGTTCGTTACGTTATGCATTACCATATGCCGAAAAACATGGAAAGCTATTATCAGGAGGCAGGTCGTGCAGGGCGTGATGGGGAACGTGCAGATTGTATCTTACTTTATGGCGCAAAGGATGTGCATACCAATTTGTTTTTAATTGAACAAAGTCATATGCAAGAAGATATGGATGAAGATATGCGTGCGAAACTTCAGGCAAAGGAAAAAGAACGATTAAAATCTATGACGTTTTATTGTACGATTTCTGGATGTTTACGCCACTATATGTTGAAGTATTTTGGTGAACAAAGCGAAGGTTATTGTGGGAATTGTTCCAATTGTTTGAGTCAGTATGAGGAACAGGATATCAAACAGGATGCACTACAGGTTGTGGCGTGTATCAAAAGCAGTGGAGAACGTTTTGGGAGAACTATGATTACTGATATATTAAGAGGCAGTGCAAATGCGAAAATAAAAAGCTATCATCTGGATCATAATGAAAGCTATGGATTATTGAAAAAGCATTCAAAAGCTTATATTTATCAAATGATGGATGATTTATTATATCAGGGGGTTCTGAAACAAAGCCAGGATGGATATGCAATCATAAGTGTGGGGGATGATTCTATACTACATCAAGATAGACCATATTTGATGAAAATTATGAAGGAACAAAAACACAGCATTCCTAAGAAACAAGAAACAATTGTGGATCAGACTTTATTTGAAAGCTTGCGGGAATGTCGAATGGAATTAGCAAAGAAAGCACATGTGCCACCATATATCATTTTCTCTGATAAAACACTTCATGATATGAGTGTGAAACAGCCCGTAAACAAGGAAGAAATGTTGATGATCAGCGGCGTTGGGGAAGTGAAATATCAACGATATGGAAAGGCTTTTTTAGGAGTTATTCAACAATATAAAACCAAGCAGGTACCTTGATATGAAAACCTCAAAAGGCACCTGCTTTTTCATTTGTTTTTCTTTTTTATATATTCCTGAAGCCGCTCATTCATGACCTCTGCTTTTTTCTTATAATAATACTGCAATAAAAGGCTAACGGTAAGAAAGATTACCGCAATCATAAATACCAAGCTGCATATCATATAAAGATTGTCCGGTGAGAACCATTCAAAAAAGAAACCAGCACCTAATACAATCACATTGATATAAAGATAATGAATGCCTATTAATATATACAATTGTTTTTTACTCTTGCATTCTTTAGGATAAAGTACATTGCCAACACTGCATAAAATATCAGTAAAGATTAACTGCCATAAGATATTATAATCAAGAACGGCATCCTTCCAAAATATTGTAATATATGTCGCAGAACCAATTAAAACCATGGTTGTGACACAGGCAAAGGTAAATAATATCTCTTTGATTTTTTCCATGATGACCTCCTATATTCCCAACAGCACTTTTAATGCCGCAACATATTGTCTGGATATCATAATTCTTTCCCCATTTAATAAGGTTGCCTCCAGCCGGCTTCCTAAAACAGGGGATAAATGCTGGATTTTACTAAGATTCAATATTACAGACTTTGATACACGAAAGTAATCCATTCCCTGATAAGTATCTTCTATTTCATACAGTTTTTGTTTAATTTCATATACATCTTTTTCTGTATATAGAAATACTTTATGATCCACGGATTCAAAATAATAAACATCCTGTGGTCGTATGCGGGCAATCTTTTCATTTGCTGTGCCAATTAATAATTCGTCTTTTGATTTTAGTTGATGGATCAGCTTCATAATCGAATCATCTAATGTATCGCAGCGAATAATAATTGTATCTTCTTCATCTTTTGATGTTTTCTCCTCAATGATGATTTTCATATGCTCCTCCTAACAATCAAAGCGACTACGTTTCTGTAGTAAATATGTGGATATGATTAATGCTATTATACCACAAAGGCATAAGCCAAAGATTGTTAAGGTATGGGAAACTTGATGGTGCTGTATGTAAATGATGATACCCATGGCCTCTTGATAGCCTTGAAGTGCTGCATCTGGTAAACCATGGAAGGCTTGTTGAAGCGAAGAAGTGGTAAAGACATCTCGCAATAGCGCAGATTCATGAATAAATGGCATCGCTTTTAAAATATTTTGTACAAATTGTGGAAGTAAGCCCATTGGCAGATATATCCCACCCACAAAGCCAATCAAAGTACCTGCAAGAGTTGAGAAAGCTCCCCAGGCACGATCACTTTTTACCCATTGGGCAATCAACAATACCAATGCACTTGATACCATGATATCAATTATTAAATAGAATAATACAGTGAACAAAGAAGATATGGTAAGAAAGTAGTAACCACTGAAGGATACATAAAGGTTAGATAACAGCAGGATTAACAGGCTCATTAACATACTACATATAATGGAAGATACAAGGTAAGAGCTGGTAATCATACTTCGGGATATTGGTGCTGTATACAGGCTTTCCAGTTTATGATCTTCTTTATCTTTCACATACATACCGATCATAGTGACAGGTATGGTAAAAGCATTCACACTTAGGATACCTGCGATTGTCCACATCACGATGATATGATTAGCATCAGCATCACTTATGGTACCATGTAGATGATTGATCAATTGTACCAGTTCGTTCTTGTTCATGTCACCTAAAAATACAAGCATTAAAAGAATTACGATAAAGACGGATAACAAAGAGAAAAGTACGGCAGAACGATCACGAAAATATAAGTATAAATTACGTTTTATTAATTGTCTAAATGCAAACATTTGTTTCACCTTCTTCCTTTAATGTTTTCCCTGTAACATGCAGAAACACATCATCCATGGTTCCTTGTAGTACCTCAAAGCCGTTGATATATGGTTTTACTTTATCCAGAATTTCTATGGCATCCTTTGTATGAGTAAGTGAGATCGTGATATGCTGGATATCTTTTTGACTTGGATATGGTAGTGTGGAAAGGATGGTTTCCAGTTGTTTGATTTGATGTGAATGCAAAACAAGTCTGTCTTTTGCATAGGCTTCCTTCAACTCATAAGGAGTGCCATACTCCATCAACAAGCCATGATCAATCAAGGCGATATGATCTGCCTGTGCGGCTTCTTCCATATAATGTGTGGTAAGAAAAACAGTCATGTTGGTATGTTTGCGCAAGGTATCAATACAGTACCAAACGGATTGTCTGGTCGCAGGATCAAGACCAGTGGTTGGTTCATCCAAAAATAAAATCTTTGGGGAATGCATGAGTGCTCTTGCGATTTCACATCTTCTTTTCTGTCCACCTGACAACTTTTGAAAAGGGCGAGTAAGAATTTCATCGAGCTTCAAAAGATTACTTACTTCCTGGAGGCGTACCTTTAGTTTATTAGGATCTTGTTCATAAAGAGATCCACGAATCATCAGGTTTTCCTTGATTGTTAAAGCATCATCCAGACAATTCTGTTGTGATACTATGCCAATCCTTTTTCTGATTTCCTGATTATGTTTTCCTAGAGAATATCCACAGATATTCGCACTTCCACCACTTGGTGTAAACAGAGTACATAACATCTGGATCGTGGTTGATTTACCAGCTCCGTTGACACCTAAAAAACCAAATAATTCACCCTCTTCCACATGAAAACTTATATCCTGTACTGCATGTATTTTCCCATAATCTTTCTTTAGATGATTCACTTCCATAACGTTCATTATTTCTTCCTCCTTTATGTGACCTTACTTTACAACATGAAAAAAGCAGCTACAAGATGGCAGCTGCTAAGTGGGGTTGTGCGATATGCAAGTGGTATAAAACAGGGGGTAAGTTGCATTTATGAGTTTTGATATATTATTTCATATATTATCTAAATTGTTTTTTGTTTATCAACTTCACGCAAATAGGATAAAAATATATATTCCAATACTGTTAAAAAATTTACAAAAGAATTATGGTCAACATTTCCAGCAAGTGGGACAGCACTAGATACAGCGTATAGACGATAATCACAAAGAGAAGCAAGCGGATTGTTATGAAAGTTTGTGATAGATGCGGTCTTTACGCCTTTTAGGTGAAGAAGCTGCATGGTATCTTTGATTTTTTCCATATTGCCTGATAATGATAAGATAATCACAAAATCATCAGGATTCAGATTTTTTGACAACATACGAAACTCATCACTGGCGCCAATATAATAGATGTATTTATTTACTTCCATAAACATACGCTGCATTTCCATAGCACAATAACGCTGTGCTTGTCCGGTTCCATAGACAACAACATTTTTAGATAAATGAATTAGTTTTACGATATCTTTTAAATCAGTGGAGGTTTCCATCTGCTGGCAGGTACTTAAAAAATCTAATTTGATATTTTGTATATCACTGGTATCTTTTTTCTTAAATTTATCAGCATTATCCCATTTGATACAGCTTTTAAACTCACTGAAACCACTAAATCCAAGCTTTTGTGTCAATCGCAAAATTGTACTTTTGGAAGTATTACATTTTTTTGCTAATTCTTCGATATTCATATCTTTTATGGCATAAAGATCATCCATTATGATGGTAAGACTTTGCATATCGGATGCATTTAATTTATCATAATTTTTATTGATTGCTTCTATCAGCATAAAGCCACCTCGCTTTTACATAATCTTACCATACTGTTTAAGAAATTACCGCATGAAAATAAGAAAATGACAGAGAATATCTGTCATTTAAAATATTGTGATTGTTTCTTTACATGTGACCTGTTTAGGTAATTGTGGTAGATGTAATTCACTTTCATTAGGGAAAACGATGATGATAACGGAATCATAGCCTTTTTCTTCTATAAAAGGAAGATCTATTTGTAAGAGTGAATCACCAGCAGATATCTTTTGATCTTGTTTCACCATTACCTGAAAGCCTTGCCCCTGTAATTCTACAGTATCAATACCTACATGAATTAACATTTCTTTTCCATCTTGAAAACTGATTCCCATCGCATGCCCAGTAGGGAATATCATTTTAATCGTGCCATCTACAGGAGATACAATGTTTTGTGAAGATGGTTTAATCGCAAAGCCACATCCCATCATTCCACTGCGAAATGTTTCATCATTGACCATAGATAACGGAATCATTTCACCACTTACGGGTATCATAAATGTATTTTTCTTCTTCTTAAAAAACATATTATTTTAACTCCGGCCAGTATGCTTTATTTACTTCATATAAATCATCTAATATCTGTTTTGCCACCGTAACACTTGGAACGGTTTTAGATAAGGCGATTGCCTGCCATAGTTTTTGATAAGAACCTTCCATCCAAGCATCAACAACTAGCTTTTCTACTGCGACTTGTTCTTCCATCATACCTTTTTGGAATGTTGGTATTGTGCCTACAAATAATGGTTCAGGACCAGCAGAACTTACTAAACAAGGAACCTCTACCATAGCGGTTTTATCAAAGTTTTCAATAATACCATTGTTTTCTACAATCAATAACATTCTTGCATAGGTATTAAATTTTAAAGCAGTCGCTAAATCAACAATATAAGATGCATGTTCATCTAATGATAATTCATCACCACGGAATTCATTCTTTTCCACAATCTGGCGACAAGCAGTAAATACTTCTTTTTCACGTGTATCCATTACCTGATTTGCACGTGTATAATTTGGGTCTGTATGTTCTACGACTGTATCTGGTAATAAATAGTATTTTAAATATGTATTTGGCAGCGTATCAGGATCAATAGCATAAATATCTTTTGCCATTTTATATGTTTCATTCCAGCTGTTATCCCCATGTTGTTTTGCGGAATCGATGTCAGACTGTACCAAATAACCGTTTTCTTTTACATATTCTTTTAACTTAGGCATTAAATCATTGCCTTCTTTATCTCTTACATCATACCACCAGCCAAAATGGTTTAAACCATAATATTTTGTGACAATATCACTTCGTTTTTCAAAACCAAGGATTTCCAGCATATTATTTTCAATACTGATTGGCATATCACAAATATTTAAAATCTTAGAATGTGGACGAAGTCTTCTCATCGCTTCCGCAACAATAGCAGCAGGATTAGAGTAATTTAACAGCCATGCATTAGGAGAGTATTTTTCCATGTAATCAACTAAGTCTAATACACCCTGAATACTTCGCATACCATATGCAATACCTCCAGGACCACAAGTTTCCTGACCAACTACACCATATTTCATAGGGATTTTTTCATCTAATTCACGCATTTTATATTTACCAACACGAATGTGTGCCATTACAAAATCAACATCTGTGAATGCTTCTTCTGGATTACAAGTTGCGAGAAATTCGATTTCTGGATGGTTTTTATGGATAATCAATTCACAAGCATCAGCAATGACTTTTTGACGTTCTTCATCATTGTCATAAAACTTGATTTTTCTTAAAGGGAAACGATCTAAGTGATCTAATAGCATCAAAATGATGCCAGGTGTATAAGTACTGCCTCCTCCGGCAATAACAACAGAGCTTTTTTCTAAAGTATTCATTTTATTTACCTCACTATAATAATTTTTCAAATTCATTCTTTACATTTTCAACATCAAATCCAATGATTACCTGAATGGCTTTGCCTTTTCTAACAACACCTTTTGCGTTGTATTTCTTAAATTCGGCATCATCAGCAATAATCGATTCATCTTTTACACTTAAACGAAGTCTGGTCATACAATTGGTTACTGTGACAATATTATCTTTTCCACCTAATGCTTGAAGGAAGCCTACAGCTTCATCATGGAATATACTATTTGCACCTGATGCATAAGGCTTTCCTAAAGCAACGGTATCTCCCATATCCACTTCACGACCTGGTGTCATAATATTAAAACGTTTGATTGCCCAGTAGAATATTACGAAATAAATAACAGAGAAAATCAATCCAATCACAATATGTGTGACCACTTCACCAGCATGATTTTGTAGCATTGGCATCCAGTTGTATGTGATATAGTCTATCAAGCCACCGCCTTGATAACCAACGACTCCAAACATATATAAAACCATAGACAATAAGGCAGCTAGTACAGCACCTACCGCAAATAATACCGGAGAAATGAATAAGAATGTAAATTCAATTGGTTCTGTGATTCCACATAATACAGCTGGTATTGTCGCAGAAATCAACATAGCAGCTACCTTTTTCTTGTTTTCAGGGCGCGCGGTTTTATACATTGCGAAAGCAATTGCAGGCATTCCCCAAACGGCACAGTTACCATATAAAGCAAACCCACCTGTAGGGAATAATTCTTTTAATGGCGCTGTGGATGCCGCAAATTCATTAACATGTGCCATCCAGTGTGTCCAGTTTCCATCTGCGATAACAGCAGGTCCTAAATCAAATGGTGTCCATAAGAAATGGTGAAGACCAGTTGGAATTGTGATTCTTTCAAGGAAAGTAAATAAGAATACACCTAGATTGCCAGATCTTGATAAGAAGTCTTGCAGGCCTAATATCGCATGTTGTACCATAGGCCATACATAGCAGACAATAAATGCCATTGGAATCATGAATACAAATCCAATGATCACAATTAATGCGGAACCTTGGAAAGAACTTAATACACCAGGTAATTTTTTATCATACCAGCGATTATGAATCCATACAGCAATCGCTGCAATCATAATGGCACCAATCACACTCATATCTAATGTTTTGATACCAGCAATCATGGTAAGTCCACTTGTACCACCGACTTCTTGTGCAAAATCGACTTGGAATAATGATGCGCCAAAGAATGTCAGTAAAGATTGAATAAAATAATTGAAAATAATATAAATAACGAATGATTCCATTGCGGCTCTGCCACTTGCTTTCTTCGCAAGACCAAGTGGTAAAGATATTACAAATAATAAAGGTAACTGGTTGAAAATAGCATATCCTCCATCATACATCATTGACCAGAATTTATACCATATCGTAGTATCAGCAGCTAGTGATCCCATGATATCAGCATTCATAAAGATTGTAGCAAAACCAATAATAATACCGGCAAAAGGCATTAACATTACTGGTGCCATCATTGCGCCACCGAATCGTTGCAATTTCTCCATCATAATAATTTCCTCCTACTTTTTGATGAGATGAGTCTTCGCGAAAGTTTTCATCTGGTTATAAATATACCATAAAAGTATATTTGCACAATGATTTGATAGCGTTTTCGGTACTGGATATAATTGGTTGTGACTTTTCCCAAAACCATGGGAAATTTACCAGAGGAGTCTTTAAAATATATATCAATAAAAAACATTTTGTAGAATTATGATATAATAAAAAGGCTAAGCAGATAAATGAAAGTATTATAAAAATATAAATGGAAGGAGATATTATGAAGCCAAAGCATCAGATATTATATGAAAAAATATTAAAAAAGATTCAGGATCGAGCATGGCCTGATGATAAACTGCCTTCTGAAAAAGAACTAATGGCGATTTATGATGTTTCAAGAGATACGGTTAGAAAAGCACTGCAGCATTTAAGTGAAGATGGTTTCATCATTAGGGCACAGGGAAAAGCTACTACTGTTTTGCGCAATAAAGATTTTGAATTTCCAGTGATGACACTAGATTCTTTTATAGAACAACATGAAAAAGATAGTCAAACGGATATCAAATTATTGGAGAAAATCCAAGCAGGGAATGATATCGCAGAATGTCTACAAATACATCCGAATGAAGAAATCTATCATTTAATCAGAGTGCGTAGTATCAATGGAAAACGTATGATTTTAGATGAAGATTATTTCCCTATTTCATTAATTCCTGATTTAACAAAAGAAGACGCACAGCGTTCCGTCTATGATTATATTGAACAAAAACTAAATTTGAGCATTGGTTTCGCATCCCGTAAATTAAGTGCTGCAAAGGCAGATGCACGAGATTATGAAATGCTGGATTTAGATGATTATAATACGGTTATCGTTCTAACAAGTTATGGATATCTACAAGATGGGCGATTATTTCAATACAATGAATCACATCATCATCCAGAAGAATTTGAATATATGGATATCGCAAAAAGACGTTAGTTATGAACAAAGATTATATATTTATTGATCGCTGGAATATCACAAAAGCAGATTTCATTCCTTCAAAAAATGGCGATACAGTTTTAATATCAGCGAAGTCATTTGGCCCATTAGAGGTTTATGAATGGGGCTTGGATAAAAATCAGGTACCATATAAACTTTATAATTGGTTGGAGAATGATTTCTTTGAAAATGATAATTATCGTGTGTCCATCACAAAAGATGAATTGATTAATCGGATACAATACTTTATTTCTGTGTTTGAAAGTAATGGGCGAATGGATTGGGTAGATCATTATAAAGAGATACTGGAAAAGCTAAATAGCATAATATAGATTGGTTTTATCATAAAGAAGCACGCAAGAGAACAGCGTGCTTTTATCATACGTAAAATGAAAACATTGCGAATATCATGTGAAAAATCATAAAAAATAAAAATTAGAATTGGTGTTGACAAACATGTACGTACAAGATATAATGTAATCGCTTAAGATGAACATGTACGTACAAGTAGAAAAGAGAGAGGTAAAAGATATGTCAGAATTTACAAAGGATGTCGCATCCTTAACAGAATACGTCGGAGGAAAAGAAAATATTGTTTCCGTAACACATTGTGCAACTCGTATGAGATTTGCGTTAAAAGATCAGTCAAAAGCCGATGTCAAAAAGATTGAAGCACTTGCTTCTGTCAAAGGAAGCTTTACACAGGGTGGACAGTTTCAGGTTATTATCGGCAACAAAGTATCCATCTTCTATGAAGAGTTCATTGCCTATACACATTTAAGTGAAGCCACAAAAGAAGAAGTAAAAGCACAGGCAAAAAATAACATGAATCTTCTACAAAGAGCATTAGCAAACCTAGCGGAAATCTTTGCGCCAATCATTCCTGCCATTATTTGTGGAGGTTTGATTTTAGGTTTCCGTAACATTATTGATTCTATTAAGCTCTTTGAAGAAGGCACAAAAACATTAGTAGAAATATCACAATTCTGGAATGGTGTGGATTCATTCTTATGGCTGATTGGGGATGCCATTTTCAACTTCCTTCCAGTTGGTATCGTATGGTCTATCTGTAAGAAAATGCACGTTGATCAAATGCTTGGAATCATTGTTGGTATCACGATTGTATCACCACAATTATTAAGCGCAGGGGCATTGATGTCTACTGCCGCAGAAGATGTACCTTATTGGGACTTTGGATTTACTACTGTACGAATGGTTGGATACCAGTCACAAGTTATCCCTGCAATTCTAATAGGATTTGCGTTTGTGTATATCTATCGATTCTTTAAGAAACATGCACCAGATGCAATTTCTATGATTATCGTACCTTTCTGTTCTGTCGTTCCAACTGTATTATTAGCGCATGTGGTATTAGGACCAGTTGGCTGGGCAATTGGTAACTTTATGTGTGATGTCATTATGGCTGGTTTCAATAGTTCATTTGGATGGTTATTTGGCGGTATTTATGGAATGTTGTATCCATTATTAGTTATTACAGGTATGCATCACGCAATGCTTCCTATTGATATTCAGATTGCCGCAAGTGGTCAGGGATTATTCACATTCCCAATCGTTGCTTTATGTAATATTGCGCAGGCAACTGCCGTATTTGCATTCGCATATATCCATAAGAAAAACAAAGCCGTACAAGAAATCGCAGTGCCTGCATATATTTCTGGTTATCTGGGAGTCACAGAACCAGCAATGTTTGGGGTTAACTTAAAATACTTCTATCCATTTGTAGGTGCCATTATTGGTTCAGGTATTACTGGTTTAATCGCCATGAGTTTAGGTGTATTGGCAAACGGTGTTGGAGTTGGTGGCTTGCCTGCAATCCTTTCTATGCAGCCAACCAGTATGTTATATTTTGGTATTCTGATGATTGTAGATGTGATTGTTGTGTTTATCGTAACATGTATATTATCAAAAACAGCATTTGCCAGAAAGTATGAAGATGAAAACAAATAAATTAGAAAAAGACTGGTGGAAAAAAGCAGTTGTCTATCAGATCTATCCACGCAGTTTCCAAGATAGTAATGATGATGGCATTGGGGATATTCAAGGAATTATTTCACGCTTACCTTATATTAAAAAGTTAGGCACTGATGTCATCTGGCTGTGTCCAGTCTATGCATCACCTAACGATGATAATGGATATGATATATCAGATTATTGTGATATTATGAAAGAATTTGGTACCATGCAGGATATGGATGAATTATTAGAAAAGGCAAATGCAATGGATATCAAAATCATTATGGATCTGGTCGTAAATCATACCAGTGATGAACATATATGGTTCGAAGAAGCAAAGAAGTCCAAAGATAATCCCTATCATGATTATTATATCTGGGTAGATGGCGAGGAAGGCGTACTGCCTAATGATTTAAAGAGTGATTTTGGAGGAAGCGCATGGGAATATGTGCCAGCATGTGGGCAATATTATCTACATTTCTTTAGTAAGAAACAGCCGGATTTAAACTGGGAAAATCCAAAGATGCGAAAGGAAATCTATGCGATGATGAACTACTGGATTGATAAAGGAATCAGTGGTTTCCGTATGGATATGATTGAATTAATTGGAAAAGAGCCAATGCAGATGATTCGTGAAAACGGGCCTAAATTACATACTTATATCAAAGAAATGAATGCGGCAACCTTTGGGAAAGCAAATCTGTTAACGGTGGGAGAAGCTTGGCGTGCAGATATTGAAAAAGCACAACAGTATAGCAATCCTGATGGCAGTGAATTGAGTATGGTATTTCAGTTTGAACATATGAAATTAGATAAGCAGCCAAAGACACCAAAATGGGATGTAACAGGTTTACGTTTTCAAGAATTAAAAGAGGTACTTAGCAAGTGGCAGTATGGACTAGAGGGAACAGGATGGAATTCATTATTCTGGAATAATCATGATTTACCAAGAATTGTATCACGCTGGGGTAATGATGGAAAATATCGTGTAGAAAGTGCTAAAATGTTGGCAATGGTATTGCATGGGATGAAAGGCACCCCATATATTTATCAGGGTGAAGAAATCGGTATGACCAATATTGCGTTATCGAATATTAAGGATTATCGTGATATTGAAACATTGAATATGTATAAAGAACGTTTAGAAGAAGGATATACACAAGAGGAAATCATGCACTCTATTCATTTAATGGGTAGAGATAATGCAAGAACCCCAATGCAATGGAGTGATTGTGAATATGCTGGTTTTTCTAAACATGAACCATGGTTGTGTGTGAATCCAAATTTCCATGAAATAAATGTAGATCAGGCATTAAAGGATAAGCATTCTATATTTTATACATATCAAAGATTAATACAAATGCGTAAAGAAATGGAAATATTTTCACAGGGAGATTATCATTTATTGGATACTAGTGATCAAATCTTTGCATATGAGCGAAACTGGAATAATCAAAAGCTCGTGGTGATTGCGAATTTCTTTGAGAAACCTTGTGCATTTCCAGATATCGATATAGAAGGAATGCAGGTGTTATTACATAATTATGAGGCGATAGATGGTAAGCAGTTAAGGGCTTATGAAGCAATGATATTATTTAAAGGGTAATATAAAACGGTATGATTTAGAAAATGGAATCATACCGTTTTTAGATGTACAAAATAGAAAAAATGGTAAAATAATATTGAGCGAAAGCTCTCCTTTCTTTATATGTGGTCGGCAAGCCTATTATATAAGAAAGGATTTTTTTATTGTGTGATGAAAATAAGATAACTCTTATTGAATATCTTCATTTAGATTATTAATTTATATTTATGAAAATTAAATGTATGACGGTTATGATTGGCTAAATCGTGATATAATGGGAAGGTATTATAAAAAGTCATTAATCGTAAAACTATAACAATGGAAGTGTGAAATAATTAAGGGAATATAGATGTATTATGAAACAAGGGAGTTTCATGTTTTATACATATAAAAATAAGGAGATGATAATATGGATAACCTACGAAGTTCCATAGATGAAATTGAGTATATCAAATCTGAAGATATTTTTTCTGATACAAAATCAATCATTGAATCCGCAAGAAATTATGCTTATTCTAGTGTGAATGTATCATTGATCAAGCGTAATTGGTTATTAGGGAAACGTATTTTTGAGGAATTTCTGTTAGGTGAAGATAGAGCAGAATATGGTGCAAAGGTTATAAAATCTTTATCAAAAAAACTGACACAAGAATATGGAAAAGGTTTTACAAAATCAAATTTGTATAGCTTTTATAATTTTTATAAAGCGTATCAAAACATTTTCCAGACACTGTCTGGAAAATTCGATAATAGATTACTTTCATGGTCACATTATTTGATTCTAACACAAGTGATCGATTCAAATGCAAGAAACTGGTATGAAAATGAAGCTTTAAAAGAAACTTGGAGTGTAAGGACATTACAAAGAAATATTTCATCACAATATTATTATCGGATTTTAAAATCTCAACAAAAAGAATTAGTCGAAAATGAAATGAAGGAACTAACAAAATCATATAGGCCAAATAAATTAGAATTTATCAAAAATCCTATGATTACAGAATTTTTAGGATTATCATCTGATAGTGCTTTTACTGAAACAGATTTAGAGAAATGTATTTTATCAAATATCCAAAAATTCCTAATGGAGCTTGGTAAGGGATATGCATTCGTAGCACGACAACAACATATTCACACGGAGAAACAAGATTATTTTATTGATTTAGTTTTTTACAATTATATTTTAAAATGTTTTGTATTAATTGATTTAAAAACTAGTAAAATCACACATCAAGATGTAGGACAAATGGATATGTATATCAGGATGTATGATGAATTAAAGCGTAATGAAGGAGATAATCCTACCATTGGAATTGTGCTATGTTCTGATACGGATGCAGATATCGCTAAGTACTCCATTATGAATGGCAATGAACAACTATTCGCTTCTAAATATAAATTATATCTACCAACAGAAGAGGAATTAAGAGCAGAAATTGAAACACAAAAAACAATGTTTTATCTTCAACAAAATGAAGAAGATAAAGAATAGTAAAGGATGTTTTATGAAAGATAAGCGATATTATAAAGTAAAAAAGCCGAAATAAAAGCCGAAAAGCCGAAATGATGATCAATAAAGTTAGTTTCGACTGATCCTTAGGATAAAAGTAAAAGTTACCAAAGGAATATATGATGATTGTTATAATGTGATGAATGCATGAAAGGAGAATTGTATGAACGAAAATCAAAGAAAAGATTTCAATAAAGTGCTATGTGTCATTATCATTGGTGTTATCGCAGTATAATGGTTCCATCAATTTTTCATATGTTAGGATAATTGATAAGAAGAGAAGGAAACTTAGTATTGTAAAAGATGAAATTGATTCTTTTGGTAATCTAATATTCCTTCTTTTTTCATTTGGCTGAGCACATAAGATAATGCACTGCGGTCTACACATAAATAATCCGCAAGTTGTTGGCGATTTAGTGGAATCGTGATGATGTTTTGCTGTTGAAGTTGTTTCTGCTGGTATAAATAAGTTAATAATTTTTCTTTTGTACTTCTTTGTGATATAACATCAATTCGCCTCGTTAGATAAAGGTTTTTATTTGATAAAATCATCATGAGATTCTTTAAGATTATTTGATATTCATCAGATTTTTGAGGCAGTGCCAACAGCTGTTTAATAGGCAGCCATAAGATATGACAATCTTGTTCTGCATAAATATCAACTTGAAGTTTTTGACTACTAAAAGCAAAGGATTCTCCAAATAAATCATATGTAGAGAAATGTCCCAATATTGTGATATTTCCCAGGTAATCACGCTTGATAATTTGCACAACACCATCAAGAACGATACCAATATGATTTAATTCATCCCCATAAGTATAAAGATAACTGCCTTCTTTGTACGTTTTTTCAAAAGCCTGTGCATCATTTAATAGCTGTGTAAAAATAGATGTATCTATCCCTTGAAATAATCGACAACTTTTTCGTAATTGATCATTCATCATCATTCCTCCATATAGTTTTAGTTTAGACTTCATTCGTTGTTTTTACAACATACATGCCCAAAAGAATTTCATATAATCATCATGTAAATTGGAGGACGATACAATGGAAAGAAAAATTATTAAAATAGATCAGGAAAAATGTAATGGTTGTGGTTTATGTGTAGGTGCATGTCATGAAGGTGCAATTGCTTTGGTTAATGGAAAAGCAACATTGATGCATGAACATTATTGTGATGGATTAGGTGATTGTTTACCATCATGTCCTGTCAATGCGATATCTTTTGAGGTAAGAGAAGCACCAGCATATGATCATGCGGCAGTTATGGCAGCACAAAAAGCAAAAACAGGAAGCGGTTGTCCTGGATCACAGATGAAAACCATGCAGCCGGGTATTGGTGTTGTGGCAAATGTGGAATCACAACTGCGCCAATGGCCAGTACAAATTAAGCTGGTACCAGTGAATGCACCTTTCTTTCATCAAGCAGATATTTTAATTGCGGCAGATTGTACAGCTTATGCTTATGGAAATTTTCATCAAAAGTTTATGAAAAATAAAGTAACGTTGATTGGATGTACGAAATTGGATCAAGTACAATATGCGGATAAATTCACAGAGATTTTTACATACAATGATATTCGCAGCATCACAGTTGTACGTATGGAAGTGCCATGTTGTGGAGGTATGGAATATGCTGTAGAAACAGCAATCAAAAACAGTGGGAAACAGATTCCGTTGGAAGTTGTTGTGATAAGTAATGATGGCAGGATTTTGTAAAAGATGCTTTTTATAAAGTATACTATGGAAATGTTATGGAAAAATGATAAGTATACTTATAGAAAGTAGTCGAGTTTTGATAAGTATACTTTCATTAAGTGTTCAAAAAAGAAAATGACAGTAAACAAAAGATGCTTACTGTCATTTTTTCTACTTATCAAAAGCAGGATTATATTGATAATAGTTACAACTATCCAATTGACTTTGAACATAATCCAAAGCCTCTCCAAATCGCTGGAAATGGACAATTTCTCGTTCTCTTAGAAAGGTTAAAGGCTGAATGATATCAGGATCATTTGTTGCACGTAATAGATTATCATACGTGACTCTGGCTTTCTGTTCCGCAGCCATATCTTCTACTAAATCTGCGATTGGATCGCCTTTTGATTGAAAATAAGATGACGTAAATGGTGCACCGCTTGCCGCTTGTGGCCATACACCAGTCGTATGATCAACGTAGTAAACATCAAAGCCACTGGCTTTGATTTCTTCCATGGATAGATTTCTTGTTAATTGATAAACGATAGCCGCAACCATCTCAAGGTGTGCAAGTTCTTCCGTGCCAATATCCGTCAACATGGCACGAACACGATCATAAGGCATGGCATAACGTTGATTTAAATAACGCATAGATGCACTTAATTCACCATCAGGACCACCTACCTGTGATATTACGATTTTCGCAAAACTAGGATCTGGGTTTTTAATATTCACAGGAAACTGTAATTTCTTTTCATACGTCCACATATCTTAAGCCTCACTTTCCCAAGGCCATGGCCCATCAATATATTGCCAGGTATTTGCGTTATTATCCCTGTTTGTTAATGGTCCAAAGCACTCTTGATAATCACATGCCGCCTGTTTTCTAAACTGTTGGAATTTCTTGTAATACTGTAAAGCATTCTCATCATCTGGATGTGAATTTAAAAATAAAGCAGCCTCCTGTAACGCAAAATCAATCATTTGTAATCTTCGTAACTGTTCCACTCTGTTCATATACATCACCTTCCCTGTGGACAAAATGGTTTATCTAGGTCATAAAAAATTGTACCTTTCATAAAACCATCCTCTATACGCATAGGGTTTGTCCACTCTTGCATAGGAACATAGGTCATACCGACTGTGAATCTTGGTGAATTTTGATTACATGTATGATTGTCATTTCTACATGTATTCGTATCATAATTATTCACAATATCCCTCTTTTCTTTGAGCTTTATGCTCATGGTATCTTATGAGAAGGGAGGGTGCTGAGCTTAGGCCGATATGAAAAGGATGTGAAAAAAGGTGAAAAATAGTGTGTGATAAAGTATTTATGTAGTTTATTATCTTATAGCGATTTTTTCCCATATCTTATGACAAACTATTGTGAAAGACAGTACCACTTTATGCAACATTCTGTATATAAAAACAACGCTGAAATATCTACATAGCGTTGTTTTTTTGTGGCGCAGGTAACATGTGAATAAAAGGAAGTATAATTTTTATAATGTTATATAATGAGGAATAATGTCTTCATAAGAGCCATCCTTCATTAAAAAACCATCTGGAATAACACCTAATTGTGTAAATCCAAGTTTACGATATAGCTGTAATGCAGGCGTGTTTGTTTTCACAACAGCATTGAATTGTAAAATACGGTACTGTAAATCTTTTGCGGTTTTCATACAATGTAATACCAATGCTTCACCGATATGATATCCCCGAACATCTTTTTTTACCGCATAGCTTGCATTGCAAATATGACCACATCGTCCAACATTATTTGGATGCAGGATATACAAACCGACGATTTGCTTTGTATCTTCATCATATGCAATTCCAGTAAATGATTGAGATGCAAAGAAGTCAATACCACTCTTTATATCTAATGGCTCCATCTGAGGAAAAGCAACGCCATCTATTACAATATCATTCCATATAGCGATTGCTTCCTCTATATCTTCTTTTTGAAACTTACGAATATCTAATTTCATTCTATCATCCCTCCTATAAAAATTTCGTTAACATCATAGCATAGGCATTTTATAAATTCTACAAAAAAATAAAATAAAAGGTTGACATAAGGTTAAAATGACACTATAATATAGACAACAAATAAATATGAAGTCAAAATGACATCATGATTGGAGGAGAGCTATGAGAGATAAAGAATTAAGAAACGCAAAAGGTCAAAATGAACAAGAGTTTTTAGAAGCATACAAACCTGGCAATTATGAGCGCCCATCTGTCACTGTCGATATTCTGATATTTTCATTAATTGATAAAAAGGCTGAAACCAAACGAACAGTATCGCAAAAAGAACTTCGTGTATTATTGATTAAACGTAAAGATCATCCTTTCATGCATTGCTGGGCAATTCCGGGTGGATTTGTGAATATGGATGAAAATCTTGAAACTGCCGCGTATCGTGAATTAAAAGAAGAAACGAATGTAGAAGATGTCTATCTGGAACAGCTATATACGTTTGGAAATGTTGGAAGAGATCCAAGAATGCGTGTGATCTCAACGGCATATCTTGCCTTAACATCGCAAGAAGATATTGAACCGGTAGCTGGAGATGATGCAAAAGAAGCCAAGTGGTTTATCGTACAAAATGGGGAACAATACTTAAAACTTGTATCAGAAGATGGTAAAGATGTGATTTGTTACGATAAAACAACCAAAAAAGATAGTTTAAAAGATGGCAGTGCACTTGCATTTGATCATTTGGATATCCTGTTAATGGGACTTGACCGATTAAAAAATAAAGTAGATTACACCGATGTTGCTTTCTCATTATTGCCAGAGTTGTTTACCATTACAGAAGCTAGAAACGTGTATGAAATCTTACTGGGTAAACAAATTGATAAAGCGAATTTCAGACGTGAAATCAAGAAAAAAGTAATAGAAACTGATCAATATGCGGATGATTATAAGAAATCACAATTATATCGATTTAATCCTTGTTGGAACAACAAGAAGAAAGGAAAATAAGATGAAAACAAATTTAAATAACATGAACCAAATATTATTCGTTGTGGATATGGTCAATGGTTTTTGTAAAGAAGGAGCTATGGCTGATCAAAGCATCATGCACATCGTGAAACCAATTCAGGAGCTTTGTGAAAAAATAAAACCTGAAAACCGCTATTTTATCGCAGATACACATGGAGTTAATGATATAGAATTCACAGCTTTCCCTCAACACTGTGTAAAAGGCGAAGTAGAAAGTGAAGTCATTGATGAATTAAAACCATATATCCAAACACCTATCATTGAGAAAAATTCTACCAATGCTTTTCATGCGATGAAAGATCATCCAGCTTTGAAAGATAGCGAAATTGATGCATATATTATCACAGGATGTTGTAGTGATATCTGTGTTCTCCAGTTTGCATTAACATTGAAAACATATCTGAACGCACAGAATATAGATAAAAAAGTAATTGTACCAAAAAACGCCATAGAAACCTATAATGCACCAGGTCATGACGCCAAGCAAATGAATGAAGTATCATATAACTTAATGAAAGCAGCTGGAATTATCGTAGTAGATGAATTAAATTAATATAAATATAAAAAAGAAAACGAGGACAAAATTATGATCAATAATCAAAGAAATCTATCTATGCTGATGGACTCTTATGAATTAACCATGGCATATGCATACTTTAAAAAAGGAATGAAAGATAAAGAAGCAGTATTTGATTGTTTCTACCGCATGAATCCTGATAAAGGCGGATATTGTATCGCAGCCGGTCTGGAGCAGTTGGTTGATTATATCTTGAATATGCACTTTTCAGAAGATGATATCACATTCTTTCGTAATAAATATCATTTTGATGAAGATTTTCTGGATTATCTAAAAGACTTTGCATTTCGTGGAACCATCTATGCTGTAAAAGAAGGTACCATTGTATATCCTAATACACCCATCGTTACTGTAAAAGCAAATATCATTGAAGCACAGCTTATTGAAACAATGTTGTTACTGACTGTCAATCACCAAACACTGATTGCCACAAAAGCTTCAAGAATCGTACGTGCGGCGAAGGGCAGAACCATTATGGAATTTGGCGCAAGACGTGCACACAGTTATGATGCTGCAATTATTGGCGCAAGAGCTGCTTATATCGGTGGTGTAGATGCCACTGCAACTGTTGCCGCAGAACAGGATTACAAGGTGCCTGCCACTGGAACCATCGCACATTCATTTATTCAGGCCTTCGATAATGAATATGAAGCATTTGAAGCTTTTGCACAGGTATATCCTGATAATTGTCATTTATTAATTGATACCTATGATGTATTAGAAAGCGGTATTAAAAATGCAATTCGTGTCGCAAAAGAAGTTTTAGAACCAAATGGTCACCGCCTAAAAAGTGTACGTATCGATTCAGGTGATTTAGCTTATCTGTCTAAAAAAGTAAGAAAAGCTTTAGATGATGCATTTATGAGTGATTGTAAGATTGTAATTTCTAATAGTATGGATGAATATTTAATTACATCACTATTAGATCAGGGTGCCCCTATTGATTCTTTTGGTGTAGGAGAACGTTTGATCACATCAAAATCAACACCGGTATTTGGTGGTGTTTATAAGTTAGTAGCAATTGAAAAAGATGGAATGTTGATACCAAAAATCAAAAAGAGTGAAAATATAGAAAAAATCACAAACCCAGGATTTAAAAAGCTGTGGAGATTATACAGTAAATCAACAGGAAACAGCATTTGTGATGTACTAACAACACGTGATGAAGTGATCAATGAAGCAAAAGAATATTGGTTTGTGGATCCATTAAAACCATGGTCAGAAAAACTGACAACTGATTTTACTGCAGTAGAATTACAGAAAACAATCATCGAAAATGGAAAACTGGTATATGAATTACCAACGATTGAAGAAATCCGTGCTTATGTAAAACAACAATTGGAGCATGAATTATGGGTTGAAGAATTGCGCTTTGAAAACCCTCATGTACACTATGTTAATCAATCTAAGAAACAATATCAGTTAAAAATGGACTTATTAGCAAAAGCAGAACATATGGGAGAAAACTAATGGATGCATATGAAACATATTTAAAAACATTTGAAGATCATGTGGAAGAACATATTCAAACAATCATCACTTGGATGAAGGTAGAATTCAAAAAGACCCACGCAGATGGTGTGATTCTTGGAATGAGTGGTGGATTAGATTGTAGTGTTGTAGCCGGTTTATGTAAACGCTCAGGGATTCCTGTACAATTAGTCACGATGCCCAGAGGAAACAGTATGCAATATGGACAAATGAATGACGCAAAACTATTGGCAGAAACATTTGATCTCCAAATGATAGAAGTACCTGTTCAAGAATGCTGTGGTGTATTAGAAACCACTTGTACACAAATCAAAAATACCCAGCTGCAAAACAAATGTAAGGGCGATGTCACAATGGCAAATGCGAATTTAGGACCTATTGTCAGAATGAGTATTTTATCAACATTAGGTCAATATATGAATTATGTCATGATTGGCACTGGAAATTTAACTGAGAGAATGATGGGATATTTTACAAAACGTGGTGATGGATTAAGTGATTTTAATCCTTTGGGAGAACTTACAAAATCTGAAGTACGCATCATCGCCAAACATATTGGTGTTCCTGCACGCATTATTGAAAAAGCCCCTTCCGCAGATTTATGGGAAGGTCAAAGTGATGAAGAAGAAATGGGTATCAAGATTGAAGAAATTGATCGATATCTATTAACAGGAGTTGTAGAAGATGCGATCAAAGATAAGATAGAACATAAAATAATGGTAAGTGAACATAAACGTAAACCGATTCCAATGTTTCAAGAAAACAATTAAAAATAGTGTAGGACTACTTGTCTTACACTATTTTACTTATCCAGGAAGTTGATGATATCCTGCCATGGTTTTATTTCAGTAATTAAATCCGCATGTGTATCCTTTTCATATACCACAGTGCTTGGCTCTTTTTCAAATGCTTTGATTAGTTTTTTTGATAATCTCATAGGCACGATACTATCAGCTTTTGACATAACAACTAAAGATTCACAAGTGACTTGTTTTACATATTGATCACTTTCAAGTGGGTATTGAATCAGATTGGTTAATGGGCCATAAAAGATAGAGAAATACGTATTAAATAAATCTTTACCATTATTATATGGAGCAACCAATACAAACTTATGTAAAGCATGATGCGCTGACACATAACTGGCAATGCCTGTGCCAATACTATATCCTATCAAATCAATTTTTTTATCAGGGAAATGATTCTCTACATAATCCATAACATTATCTGCCATCTGAAATAAAGAATTCTGTGATAAAGAACCTTCACTTTCACCATAGGATGGATAATCAATACTGAAGAACGAATAGTTCTTCATTACATCAAAGATACCTACAGATTCAAATTGTAGGAATGTACTGGCAGTATTCTGCGCATTACCGCCAAAGTATACAATGATGGTATCACTATCTTTATTATCCTTTAACCATCCTTTATATTTTTGAGAGATGGTTACCTGTTCATATGTATGGCTTTGTTGAAGCGTTTCTCGATCTTGTTCACTATCATTTGGGAAAAAGATGACGTATTCCTGAGCGGAATAAATTGTCACAGAAAGTATCACAAACATGACAACAATAAAGCCTAAAAACTGTCGTAAAACAACTTTTTTAAGCTCTGATCGTTCCACATGACGATATTTTATTACGATACATACAATCATGCCAATTAAGGAGATCATGATGGGAAGCAGCAGTCCAATGACTTTTACTGCTAAAGGGAAACTGGTATTCACAAGTGCTTGGGCACGAACGATTTTAAAGATACTATAAACCATATAACAAAGAGATAAAACGGGTAAAATATATAAAACAAGTTTATGAAAATTTTGCTTATAAAAAAAGAATTGTAACAGCAGCATAAGAATGGAAATACAAATGATCTGTATCAGCATACAAAAACTTCCTTTCCTTTAATACTATTATAATTCTTTTGTTTTTTAGTTTCCATAATACAAAGATGAAGATTTTATGAATTTGATATATGAATAGATAAGTAACGTTTTTTTATCTTATTAACGAACGCTAAAAAGATGACCAGCATCAGAAATTCTGGAAGAAAAGCAAATGGCGCAAAAGCTGTCGTTTTTGGGATGTGGAATAAAAAAACGCAAACATAGGAAATGGTAAAACAAAGTGCATAAACTACAAGGATAAAACGGCAATCTTTTTGTAAGGTCGCATGCAGTAAATGTAGCAAAAGATAGAGTATCATGCCTGTGATTAAAAAGATAATTCCATAACGCAGCATAACAATCGTTTTATCCAAAAGATCGATTCGTTGAATGATTTGTTCTTCAATACGATCATTTTGTATCATTGATGTATATAATTCACTACGAAACAGCGCCATGCACAAGTATGTGAGTGTGCAAAAAATCCATGCGATACAAAAGCGTTTGGTTGGTTTATTGATTTCTTTCATTTTGATCACCTTCATTTATATAACGGATGAAACCTCTGAAAAGTTTCAAATAAGTGATTTTTTTCGTTTTCACTCATGGGTTCAGTATATGCAGATCATTTAAAAATATGAATAAAGTGCGTGCTTGAATGACGAATAAGTGAAAGTTATTATTCTATATTGCAAGATATTGATATTTGCTTTCTATTTTCTATTATCTAAGATAAACTATAATTGAACGAGGGGTGATCAGCAATGAAATTAAAACTTGTTGCCACAAAAGAAGTAAAAGATAAAATAAAACAAGCCATCAAAGAACAAGATATACAATATAGTGATGATGCTTCCTTTGTATTATATGAACTACATCATGAACATGAATTTTTACTTGTTAGAGAAAAGGAAGACTATTTCCGCATTGCGGTGAAAGATATCATCTATATTGAAGCAAAAGGTGCACAGGTATTGGCACATACAAAAGATGGGATTTATCAGGTAAAGGAAACCATGTATCAGTTAGAAGCCAATTTATATGAAAAAGGCTTCTTGCGAATACACAAAGCCTTTATCGTAAACAAAAAAGATATCAGACGTATTAAAACAAGTTTGAATATGAAGTTTTCGCTAGTCTTAAGCAATCAGGAAACAGTAGAAGTATCTCGTAGCTATTATTATCATTTTAAAGAAGAAATGGGATTCTAGGAGGTGAATGATATGGAACAAAGAGTAAAAAATGTTGTGTTTATATGTGTGATATGTATCATCTTTGGATTTTTACTATATCGGATTTATAAAAAATATTATGAAAAGAAAATCAATAAAGTATTGCTAGGCGAAAAAGTAAAAGCAGTAACTCCAGGAGCAATCATGAAAGTTTACTTCGTCTTAAGTTTGGTATTGATGATTATTGTGGCAGTGACAACACCAACATATAAAATGAATCAGGATGAATGCCATTTAATTGATTATGTCACATTGTCTATGATTCGACAGGAAGAAAAAGATGCAATGTTTAAAGATATACAGCCTGAGAAAAAAGGTGATCAATATTCCTTGCAAATTAAAAAAATTGACGATGATTTGACGGTTTATTATGCCGCAAATGCACAAAAATTTGGATATATCCTTGAATATAAATTAAACCGGAAAATGGGGGATGATGAAATTTTCCATTTGGCAATAAATGGAGCATCTTCAAATATATCGGTTCAAGATTTAGAGGATGATAAAATCACTTTATTTATCAAAGGCAATCTAATGAAAGACTGTGATTCCATTGAACAAACAATAGAAATATACAATTTCTGTAAAGGTGAAAATAAACATCCAGTTCATATAAAAACAAAGATTGTTGTAGGAAGTGGAGGTATTGAGATATGAAAAAGAAAATCATCATTGGGATATCAATTATTCTTGTGGTAATGGCAATAGGGTATGGTATACATTATCAAAAAGGTGTTATATTTGATAAGGCAAGTGAATACCTTGTATTTTGTGGAGATCGTGCAGGTACAACCATGCATATCGATACAACATATCAAGGAACTAAGGATATTCAAATAAAAGAACTGGCAGATTATCAAGCAAATTTTCAAATTGATCCAGCTTATGTGGTCAATGATTCCTTATCGTATGATACAAAATTACAAAAACATTTTAATACCCCTATGATAATCAATCTGTTAGACGGAAGTGTTGTAGAATTTTCAAAGGTTTCTTATGAGGAAAATGGGAAAACAAAAACCGCAGATATTGGCAGACATCATTATGAATTTAGAAAAGAAGCGGGTATTACAATTAGTAATATTGAGGAAAGTGATGAAAAATATACAGTTCTGTTAGATTTTGAATTAGATGAAGGAACAGTTAAGAATATAGAATTAACCAATCCTGATTTTAAAGCAAATAAGATTACTTACAAAGAATTATCAAAAGGTAAATATCGTATAACACTAACATTTGAGCCTATGAAAGAAGGGTATACACTCATAGGATCTAGTTTGAAGTTCACGCTTGATATAAACGGTAAGGAAGTTACACGTTATGGTGTAGGGCGTATTCGTTTATATGGAAATGTGGTCGGACTTGATTATACCGTAGGGAAAGATGTTTCTTATAAAAAATAAAAGTCGAAGGTGTGTACCTTCGCTTTTACATGCCAATGAGAAGTGTTTATAATTTTAGTTTTTCAATTAGTGCATTTGTAAAACATTGGAGAAATTGATATTTTCTTCTTCTGCAATTTTATTTAACCATGCTAAGATTGTTACATTTTTTCTAATTGCGTGGCAATTATATTTCTTTTCAAATTCTAAAGAATCATATTCAATATAAAAAACTCATCTTTTTCTAACTTGATTTTCCATTTCGTAATTAAACTAATGATAGCATGAAAAGGATAATAATGCTTACAAAGATTATGTGAAATTTCGTAAATGAGATGAAGAGAAAAGTTAAGGAAAAGACAAGGGCTTTCAAATGGTAGCTTTACTCTTGATGAGTTTATAGCATACGTAGAAGCTTCCTAGATTGTTTTTCAGCTCACTTATCACTATAGTTCTAAAATGAGGTTCTTTTCGCATTTTGATAAGATACCATATTAAACGGATTATTTGTTTTATATAGGACTATAAATCCATAAGATTGCACATCATATTTGATAGATAAACAAAAATCAGACGATTGTTTTGGAATACGTCAAATAACATTGTAAAAGTAGGGAAAATAAAGTAAAATAAATATGGTATGAAAACTTGTATAGCATCAGGAATATGGCTGATTGCGTTTCTACCTGCTGACCGTAAATCAGCGGACTACAAGTAAATCTTTTTAGCTACATGAAAGGTTTACTTAGCTTTTCATGTTTTTTATTTGAGAAAGGAAGCGTGACTATGAAAGTATTGGTAATTGGAAAAGGCGGAAGGGAACACGCCCTCGTACATGCAGTAAGCAGAAGTGCAAGAGTTAAGAAAATTTATGCGGCTCCAGGAAATCCAGGTATGAAGAATCTGGCAGAATGTGTTAATATTTCTGACAGTGATGTGAAAGGATTGGTAGCATTCGCAAAAGAAAATGCAATTGATTTAACAATCGTAGGACCAGAAAGTGCATTGAGTTTAGGTGTGGTAGATGCATTCCAGAAAGAAGGTCTGAAAATATTTGGACCAACAAAGGATGCTGCACAAGTAGAATCCAGTAAGGATTTTGCGAAAGCAATTATGGCCAAGTATGGTATTCCTACAGCAAATTATCAGACATTCGACAACAAAGAAGATGCCATTCATTATGTAAAAAGTGAAGGGGCACCAATCGTTATAAAGGAAGATGGCTTAAAAGCAGGAAAAGGTGTAACTGTTGCACATACACTAAAAGAAGCATTAGATGCTTTAGATATTGCTTTTGATATCCCGGGAAATAAAGTTGTTATCGAAGAATGCCTTGTTGGATTTGAGTTCTCATTGATCTGCTTTGTATGTGATGATATCGTATTGCCAATGCAGGTTGCGCAGGATCATAAATGTGCTTATGATGGAGATAAAGGACCTAATACAGGTGGTATGGGTGTATATTCTCCAGTACGTAAAATTACGCCAGAAATTATTGATGAAGCCATGCATTCCATTATGATACCTATGGCAAAAGCAATGGTAAAAGAAGGCCATCCATTTACAGGCTTCCTGTATGGTGGTTTGATGTTAACAGAACATGGTATTAAAACAATTGAATTCAATGCCCGTTTTGGAGATCCAGAAGCAGAAGTTATCCTGCCACGTTTGAAAACAGATTTCTGTGATATCATTGAAAATATTATGAATCATTCTAAAACTGAATTAGAATGGGATGATCAGGTAACACTTGGTGTGGTTATGGCAAGTGATGGCTATCCTGCATCCAGTACCAAAGATGCTGTTATTGAAGGCTTAGATGATGTAGATTCTATGATCTTCCATATGGGTACAGCTGAAAAAGATGGAAACCTGGTAACTGCAGGTGGACGTGTATTGATTGTGGTTTCAAAAGAAGATACACTACAGGAAGCATATGATAAAGCTTATGCAGATGTAGAAAAGATTACATGTGATAAACTGTTCTATCGTCACGATATCGGAAAGAAAGATATGTAGGAGGAAAAGAAAATGTTTAAGACAGACTTAGAGATTGCACAAGAATGCAAAATGGAACACATCAAAGATGTAGCCGCAAAGATTGGTATTGAAGAAAAAGATTTAGAATATTATGGAAACTATAAAGCAAAAGTTTCTTTAGATTTATTACATAGAAATGAAAACAAAGAAGATGGTAAACTGATTCTTGTGACTGCTATCAATCCTACAAAAGCCGGTGAAGGAAAATCAACAACAACGGTTGGATTAGGTGATGCATTAAATCGTATTGGAAAGAAAACAATGATTGCATTACGTGAACCAAGCCTTGGTCCTGTATTTGGATTAAAAGGTGGTGCTGCAGGTGGTGGATATGCACAGGTTGTTCCTATGGAAGATATCAACCTTCACTTTACAGGCGATATGCACGCCATCACAACAGCAAACAATCTGATCAGTGCTTGTTTAGATAACCACATTCACCAAGGAAATGCGTTGGATATCGATATCAATCATGTAACATGGAAACGTTGTATGGATATGAATGATCGTACCCTTCGTCGTATTGAAATTGGAAAAGGTCCAAAAGCAAACGGTGTAGAACGTGAAGATGGTTTCAATATCACAGTAGCAAGTGAAGTCATGGCAGTATTGTGTTTATCAACTTCTTTAATGGATTTGAAAGAACGTTTAGGTAATATGCTGATTGCCTATAATACAAAAAATGAACCAATTTATGTGAAAGATTTAGGTATTGAAGGTGCACTTGCGATGGTTATGAAAGATGCCATCAAACCTAATATGGTACAGACATTAGAACACAATCCAGTATTGATTCACGGTGGACCATTCGCTAATATTGCGCATGGATGTAACTCTATTTTAGCAACAAAAACATGTTTAAAACTTGCAGATTATACAGTCACAGAAGCAGGATTCGGTGCTGATTTAGGTGCTGAAAAATTCTTGGATATCAAATGCCGTTTTGGTGGATTAAAACCAAGTGCTGTTGTGATTGTCGCAACGATTCGTGCATTGAAACAACATGGTAATGTAGCATTAGAAGACTTAAAAGAAGAAAATGTAGAAGCAATGCTTGCGGGATGTGAAAACTTAGCAAAACACATTGATACAATTCAACAGTTTGGCTTGCCTTATATTGTGGCCATCAATGAATTCGCAACAGATACACCTGCAGAAGTAGAAGCATTACAGAACTGGTGTAAAGAACATGGACATCCAATGAGCTTATCTCAGGTATGGGCAAAAGGTGGAGAAGGCGCAATTGACTTAGCAAATCAGTTGGTAGAATTATGTGATCAGCCAAATACTTACGCACCTTTATATGATGTCAATGAAACTATCGAAGATAAGATTACAGCAATCGCCACAAAGGTTTATGGTGCAGCTAATGTTGAATTTAGCGATGAAGCAAAAGAACAGATCAAGTTATACAATGAACTTGGATGGAATAAAATGCCAATTTGTATGGCAAAAACACAGATGTCATTATCCGATAATGATAAGCTGTATGGCGCACCAAAAGATTTCACGATTACCGTTCGTGAATTACGTCCAAGTTTAGGAGCTGGTTTTATCGTTGCATTAACTGGTAAGATTTTAACAATGCCAGGCTTGCCTAAGACACCAGCCGCAAACAATATGGATATCAATGAAGAAGGACATATTGTAGGATTATTCTAAAAAACAAAGTTTTTTAAGCATGGAATTCTCTAAATAAATTCCATGCTTTTTTTTGCATCTATATATAAAATATACATATAAAGTTATTTTTGTTAGCGATTTCACAAAATCATGGTACTAGCATAGATTGGTAAAATTACAAGCATTGCTTTATATTTTTTTCATGGTATCATAAAACTATATAATAGGAGGAATAAAAACTATATGGATCGTTTTGAAAACAAAATCATGCTGGTTACTGGAGCAACTTCAGGAATCGGAAAAGCAGTGGCACTGCGTGCAGCATCAGAGGGAGCAACAGTAATTGCCGTAGGACGTAATGAAGAAAGAGGTCATGGTGTCGTTGAAGCAATTACAAGCGCAAATGGAAAAGCTGAATTCATGAAATGTGATGTCAGTGATAAGGAACAGGTAAAAGAATTATTCGCAAAAATCAAAGAATCTTATGGAAGACTGGACGTTGCCATTAATAATGCAGGTATCGTTGGTGCTTCAAAAACAGTGGAAGAATTAGAAGATGAAGATTGGTCAAACGTGATTGACGCAAACTTGAATTCTTGTTTCTATTGTTGTCGTGAAGAAGTAAAACTGATGAAAGAAACAGGTGGTGCTATTGTAAATGTATCAAGTGTTGCTGGTATGCGTGGCTTCCCTTCTGCGGCTGCTTATGTTGCTAGTAAACATGGAGTAAGCGGACTTACAAAAGCAGTTGCCGTAGATTATGCGACAAAGGGAATTACTTGTAATGCAGTATGTCCTGCAGGAACAAATACACCACTTACAGAAAGAAGTTCTGCGGATATCAAAGAACATATGACTGCTTTAGCTGCACAGGGAAAAGATCCTATGGAATGGCTGAAGAATTCTATGATGTCAGGTAAAACTGAAACATTACAGAAACGCAATGCTACCCCTGAAGAACAAGCCGCAACAATTCTTTATTTCGCAAGTGATGAAGCAAAACATATCACAGGTTCTATCGTCGCCAGTGATGGTGGATTTACTACATATTAATATCATATAAGAAAAGAGTCTTCACTGTATGATCAGTAAAGACCCTTTTTTAGTGTTTGTTTAAATGATTATAATACCAATCAATCGTATCCTTGATCGTATCATATAAATCACGAGGATAATAGCCTAATTCCTTTGTGGCTTTATCATGTGAAAAACGAGAATTGCTTTGTAAAGTAGATAAGGTATAAGGCGTATATAAAGGGCGTTGATGACGAATCTTCGCATATTTACACATGATTGGAGATGCAGCTTTCGCAAGCCATAGAGGCAGGACAGGAAGTTTACGTCTGCCAGTAATTTGATGTGCCATTGCCAGTACATCTTTAATTTCATAATAACGATTAGACAAAATATAACAGTTGCCACAACTACCCTTTTCAAGAGCCAAAAGACATCCGTTCGCAACATCACGAACATCCACAAAATCATATCCACCATTTACACATGCTGGAAGTTTTCCCTGAATATAATCCACAACCATCTGTACTAGATGATTACTTGAATTTCCATTTGGACCTAGGATACCGGAAGGATGAACGATCATTGTACATAAACCATTATTAGAAGCTTCTAATACAGCCTGACTTGCTTCAGCTTTGGTTTTCGCATAACCACCTTCTACGGAACTCTGGGAAAAGTGGTTTATTTCTTTAATTAAAGTTAAATTATTTTTCTCAGGTATTGCATGTACGGAACTGGTGTATAAAAACCTTTTCACATGGTATCGTTTGGATAATTCCAGCATATTTTTTGTGCCATTGACATTAACCTGATACAATTTAGGAGATACATGTGGTTGAATATTGATGATTCCAGCAGTATGTATCACATAGACTTCTTTATCTTCTATATTAGAAAATAAAGGTTCAAGACTGTCCATATCACAAACATCTCCTTTGATATAATGGACATTGTCATGATCAATACATGTTTCTTGTGGTAAAATAAGACCTCTGATTTCACATGCGGTATTTGGTAATAATGATATGATTGTATTTCCCAGATGACCGTTTGCGCCTGTGATGATGTATAAACGTTTCATAAAGCACACCACCTTTCTTGTTGTGGCTTCTTCACCTGCATTATAATGTGCAATTTCACAATGCGCAAGAGATGTGGCAGAATATGTAAAAATATCATAGAAATTTTCTATGACATAATTTACAGGAAATTGTAAAACTTTCAAATGTCTGTTTGAAATGTAATTATTTTCTTTGCATATTGTGATTGCTTTTTGTATACCCTGACTTTAGAAGTAAAATTGAAAAAATGATGCGAAATCATTTAATTTAACAACATTTGAATTTGTTCAGTGGTTAAATAGAAGGTATCGTTTATCCCTAGATAATTTAGATATCCAAAGAAAACGTCTGCTGTATTTTTTTGAGTTTATGCGTTATAATGTGATAACAAACGGAGGGTATGATATGAGGTATAGTTTTTATAATGATTACAGTGAAGGTACACATCCATCAATCTTTAAGGCTTTATACGAAAGCAATCGAATACAAAGTGTCAGATATATGGATGCCTATTGTGAAAGGATGAAAAAAGCCATAAAACAGATGTTGAAGTATGAGAATTGTGATATTCATTTCTTAGTTGACGTATTCAAAACAAAAAACAAAGCGTTGATTGGAGAAGCAGTTGTTGTATGAAACCTTCTACAATTACAGGCTTTTTAATTCGTTATCATCGCCTTAAACAAAATATTTCACAAGAAGGCTTATGTAAAGGCATTTGTGTTGTATCTTATCTTTCAAAGATCGAACAGGGAGTTGTATGTGCCAGTGATGAGATCATTCATCAGCTCTTCCACGCTTTAAAGCTAACATATCATGATGAAGCTGACTTTTTAGCGCAAGCCAAACAAACACTTTATGATTATTTTGAAAAACACTTTATGCAGGAAGAAAATATACAGGAGGCTAAAGATATACAAAAACATAGAGAAGAATTGTTATGTTCTCCTTTATGTGTCGAAACTTTATTGGCATGTGCGTTTATGAAGTTTATTGTTCACCATTTTGATTCTACCGCAATTGAGAAAGAACAACAGGAGCTTACGGTATTTGAACCTATGATGAGTGATGAACAGCATTTTTTGTATCATTATGTGTGTTCCATTCATCCCGATTTTGAAACCCGCTTGATGCATTTAAAAAAAGCAGGGAATTATATCAGCTGCAGTCCACAGCGCTATATGCTGGGTTATCGTTACTATGAAAAAGGATTTCATGATGAAGCATTGGAATATATGAATCAAGCGTATAGCCTAGCCTGTGAAGAAGGCAACGTGCATGTTATGATGGATGCTGTCTTGATCATCGGTAATTGTTATTGTAATAATTATAATGAAAAACTGATGTGTCATTATTACCGTATTGCCGATCGAATCGCACGCTCGTTAAAAAAGCAGGATATCCATTACACTATACAATACAATCTTGGCAGTACCTATCTGCAATGGAAACAATATGATAAAGCAAAGGCATATTTATTGGCTTCTCTTCATAATGAAATTTTTGATCAGATTCTAACCTATCAAAAACTTGCCCTTGTAAGCTTTGAATTAAACGAACATATGGAAATGAAGCATTATCTTGAACAAGCAGACCAATTGATCGATAAAGAACCTTCACTTTCCGATATGAATGATTTTGTACATTGTTATTGCAGTAACAATATCCAAGAGGAACATTATTTGAAGCTGTTAGAAAAACTCAGCAGTGATACAAGCTTTCCATATGGCTTTCAAAAGTTTTATGCGCTGTATCTTTTTGAGGCTTATATGAAAAGACGACGATATAAAGATGCATTGGCACTCTCTGTAAAATTTCGTTTTGATTTTCCTGATAAATGCTGATTTATATGATTAAACCCTTATATTTGGTATAGATTTTCTCAAATATAAGGGGTTTTTATTTGCTTATATCTTTTGTACAATAAATAACAGAAGGAGGTGGTTTTATGAAACATACCTTATGGACATTTGATTTTACCATAATCACACTGGGAACCATTATATCTGCCATTGGCTCAGTGGCCATGAATTTTGCCTTATCCTTGGTGGTATTTGATCAAACATCATCCACCTTAGCAACCGGTATCTTTGCGGCAGTGTCCTTTTTACCATCCACGCTGATTCCGTTATTGTGTGCACCATATGTAGATACCCATATACGAAAGCATATCATCGTACGACTTGACGCTGTAAGTGGTTTGCTTTATTTAATCTTTAGCTATTACTTGCTACATCACACTTTTTCTTATTCCGTGTATATGATATTTTCATTGGTGATTGGCTCCATTGGTGCCGTTTATAATCTTGCGTATACCTCTCTTTATCCAGAACTTATTACCAAAGGTTTTATGCAAAAGGGATATTCGATATCCTCCATTATTTATCCATCCATTACTGCCATTATGGCACCTGTCGCATCCTTTATGTATGTGAAATATGGTATTATCAGCATATGTTTATTAGAAGGTGTGCTGTTACTTTGTGCCTCTTTTGGAGAGCATTTCATTCGCTATGAAGAACAACGTACCAAAACCTCATCCTTTTCATTTGTTGCTTATGGCAAAGAAATCAAAGAAGGTTTAGACTATGTAAAAAAAGAAAAGGGAATAAAAAACATTTATTCTTATATGGCGTTAACAAATGGCAGTGGAGAAGGAATTTCCTTAATGACAATGGCAATGTTTCAATCTGATGCGAGCCTATCGACGACGATGTATGGCTTTTTATCCACAGCGGAGATGATTGGACGTTTCTGTGGTTCCATCTTTCATTATTTTGTAAAGATACCCTATGAAAAACGCTATAAAATCGCAGTAAGTGTCTATGTGACATATGAAGGATTGGATATGATACTGTTGTTTATTGCTTATCCACTCATGTTGATCAATCGCTTTATTGCCGGCTTTTTAGGTATTAATTCTTTAAATATTCGTGAATCCAGTACCCAAAATTATATTCCATCTCATATGCGAGCCAGAGTGAATGCCTTCTTTTCTGTCATCGTCGCTATCGTAACGATTTTCACGAAACTTATCGCCGGTGTGTTAGGAGAATTTGTGGAGTATCGCTATGTTGCTTTATGTTTTGCGATACTGTCTATGGTCGCAATCTTTTACATTGTAGTGCGTAATAAAAAACATATTGCACCAATTTATAATAAAGATATTTAAATTTGTTGAAGATCATAAAACTTTTCTTGCTGTGGTTCAATTTCACAATGCGCAAGAGATGTGGCAGAATATGTAAAAATATCATAGAAATTTTCTATGACAGAATTTACAATAAATTGTAAAACTTTCAAATGTCTACTTGAAATGTAATTATTTTCTTTGCATATTGTGATTGCTTTTCGTATACCGGCTGAGTATAATATTAGGGTATTGAAATGGGAAAGCAATCGTTCTTGGTTGAGGCAGGAGAAATATATGTTTAACTTTTTGAAAAAACCGATGGATAAAAAGAGCTTTATCTATAGTCCGGTAAGAGGGAAATTGAAAGATTTGTCAGAAGTTGATGACGAGGTATTTCGCAGCGAAAAGATGGGGAAAACAGTGGCGATAGAACCATTGGAAAATACGATTTATGCACCTGTGAATGGTGTTGTGAAAGGTATTTTTCCAACATGTCAGTCCATTAGTATCGTATCTGACAGCGGGCAGAATATTCTTCTGCATATCGGTGTGAATACACATTTATTAAATGGAACAGGTTTTATCAGTCATATACATAAGGATGATAAGATTACAGTAGGAAAACGTATGTTAGAAATTGATCGTGAAATGATGCTTTCTAACGATTATGACCCTACAATCTTGTTGATTATCACAAACAGTTCTGATTATCAGGATATCAAAGTTTTAAAGGATAATCTGGTACAGGTAAAAGATGAATTGATTTTAATAGAAGGATAAAGAAAAAGTGCATTCATGTTGGATGCACTTTTTGTTAGGCTTATTTTGCGATTAAATGGAAATTAGAAATATCTAAATAATTCATAATACTATTTACTGCGCCACCTAATAAGATTGACTTTTCTTTTAATTGTGACATTAGAGATAAAAATGCTTACAAAGACTTATTTACGCTTCTGTAGTGGACAGTGTATAGTCTAATATTATTGCCGTTGAAGTTAGAGCCTTTTACCTACTGTTTAATAAATTTTTTATTACTATACTTGTGAAGGTAAATTTAGATTGCACGTCATAAATATTCGTTTTATAATACATATGAGAAGAATGAATGATTTAAAAAGATGATATCACAAACTAAAACATAAAGAGGATTCTTTAAGATTTTTGTAATGTTTTTGTGGCTCTTTTTTCTTTGATTTTATTTAGCAGGTGTTTCCAATTCGGCATATATTCTCCTTCCTTCTCTTGACGAATTTTATCTGCTTTTTTACGTTGTTGACTATCTTTGTTTTGTACCCAACTTTTAACAAAACGTAAATATTCTCTTGGATTTCCTAAACTAAAGTCACCATGTGTAAAATTCATAAGCATGAAAATTTCTGCATTGGATAACTTGCTTTTTAATAAATCTGCACTTTTTTTCATTGCTTTTTTTTCTCGCTGACCTACCAGGATAGCTACTTTGGCAGTGACATCTTTTAATTCTTGACTCGCCAAATTATAGGCGCTGTGAGCATCCAATACACGTTTAATATTATCTTTTGACATGCATTTATAGTTTTTATAATAGTCTTCAAAAGCGAAGTCATCATTAAAAATTGTATAATACATAAATTTATTAAACCATTTCTGTTTTGCAAGTTTATTTGCATAAACACTAGCATAAGCACTCCAATTTTTGATTCTAGTTGGTTTTACCATGGTACTTTCAATCATTGCATATTCGCAGAGATTAGGGCGCTTTGATAGCATTTGTATAGCGATTTGCCCACCTAATGAAAATCCAGATAAAACTTGGATATGACCTTGAAAATGTTCGTCAATATAGTCTAGAATTTTATTTGCGCATGTATCAATATCAATAAATTTTTCATCAGCTGCAACATCATGCCCATCAAGGATAGGAAGCACAACCTGAAAGTCTTTTTTTAATTCTTTTATTTCTTCTTTGAAACTAAAGGCCGATAGACATTCTCCATGAATGTAGACGAAAACAGGCTTGTTTTTATTTGAATAGGTTTTAAATTTCATGATAATCACACTCTCTTTACTTTTTCATTATACACACAAATAATATAAAAGAATAGAGGTGCGATGTTGTAATATGTTGCAAAATGTTCTGCAATATATTACTCTTTCCATAATCAAAGTTTACCAATATTATAAAATTGGATGAAAGGCAATTGTAACTTATAGAAAGGAAGTTGAGTATGAATAAACGTACACGCGAAATCGTCTTATGGCTTTTAGAAAAAAAGCAGTATCAACAAACGTGTAATATTGCAGAACTAATGAGGAAATTTAAAGTATCCGAACGAACTATACGTTATGATTTGGATGAAATCGTTGATTTTTTATTAGCTAATAAATGTCAACCATTACAGTTTAAAGATCATGGTCAAATTGAATTAAATGATGACTATGAAAAGATTGGCGCATTATTAGGTCAGAATGATTTTTATTCCTTTAAACTTTCTAAAGAAGAAAGAATAGATATGATTGCTTATCTTATCGTGAATACGAATGATCATATCACGCTTCAACAATTAGCAGATATTTTATTTGTATCACGCTCTACAATAATTCATGACCTAGATGATGTGCGAAGCATGATGAGTGACCATAACTTAGAGATTGTTTCACTTCGTAAGGGTTTGAGGGTTCATGGAAAAGAAAGTAGCCGCAGAATTTTGCTGATGTATTTATTACGAAAACCTTATATACAACAATATCGATTAGATGATGCAAATGCATCTATCTTTGAAGTACAGGATCTTGACATATTACGTGAAATTATAAAAGATGGAGAAATTGAAGGAAAAAGATTTCTTACAGATGGTTCCTTCGCGGATTTATTAAAATATTTAATGATTTCGATAGAACGTCATCACCACCATCAGTTTGTAGAAATAGATTACGCATTAAATCATTCGTCTATGCAAAACATGGCAAGTCATTTAATGGAGAAAATGGATAATTATTTTGGTTTAGAATATCGTCTACAAGAAGAATATTTACTAAGTGATATTTTATATAATTTACATTACTTATCAAGAAATGATACCGATGAAGCAATGATGCAAATTCAAGTTATATCAAAGCAATTCATTGATGCTCTCGCCAAAGATCTTAATGTCAATTTAACTAATGATTTTCAATTTTATCAAAATTTAACAAATCATTTACAGTCTACATTTAAAGATATTGATATGGGTTATGCAAACGAGATAGAATTGTTAGACGAAGTTGTTAAGAAAAACCGTTTAGTAGTGGAAGCAATAGAAAAAAACATTACTCCGTTAGAACGATATGTAAATCGAAAAATTAATAAAGATGAGATAGCGTATATCACCATACATGTATGTGCTGCTATCGAACGAAATAAATATCAAGGACAGCAATTCACAATCCTTTTGGTTTGTAATTCTGGTGTTGGCACCAGTCAACTATTGTTATCACGATTGAAAAAATATTTTCAATTTTATGTGGCAGATGTACTACCAGTTCATGCTTTAATGACTTATGATATTACTGGAATTGATTTGATTATTTCAACGGTTCCAATTAAAGAAGAAAGATGTGACTCCATTATTTTACATCCTTATTTAACAGATGAAGATTGTATTTTACTTGGTGAGAAATTAGAAGTAATGAAGTCAAAATTAAATCGTGTAAATACCAACCCAAGTTTTCAGCGTTTACAAACGATGATTGCGAATTCCATTGCGAAAAGTCCTTTGGATAAGGATGAAATCTATAAAAACATCATTAAAGATCTATCCTCACATTTCTTTCCGATTGCCCCAAGCGATAAGGCAACGCTGCGTGAATTGTTGAGTGCTCATATTCAGGTGGATGTAGAATGCAAGGATTGGAAGGAAGCAGTGGAAAAAAGTGCACTTCCATTACTGGAGGAAGGTTATCTTACAGAAGGTTATATCCAGCAGATGATACGCAATATTGAGCAGATGGGCCCTTATATCGTATTGGCACAAGGCTTTGCTTTACCACATGAAGCACCGGATATGGGCGGTAAGAAGCTGGGTATGAATCTTATACGTTTAAAAGAGCCGGTATCCTTTCATTCACAATTTTATGATCCGGTAGAATTTGTCTGTACCTTATCGACCATTGATAAGGATTCCCATTTAAAGGCAATGTTTCATCTAATGAATTTATTATCAAAAGTGGATTTTTGTGAAAATATCCGAAAGGTAAAAACAGCCGAAGAAATCTATCAGATTATTTATGAATATGAAGCAATTTTATAGTTATAAACAATACCCTATAAGAAGGGCACGAAAAAAGCGTGGCTCTTATAGGGTTTTCTTATACACTTTTCAACGTGATATGACGTTTGTTTAATTGTTCAAGCAGTGAGGCATTGGGATGTGCATCGCTGATGATGGTATAGGGAGCGTCTGTATGTATGGCAACAAAATCCTTTTTATAAAACTTAGAAGCGTCCAATAATACATATACTTCATTTACCTGATGAAATAACAGCTCTAACAGTTTGCTTTCTACCACACTGGAGGTATATAACTGTCCCTCCTCATCCATGCCATTTACACTGATGAATGCTTTGTCTAAGCGAAATTGACGAAGATTGTTTTCCGCAATCGCTCCTGTTAGTGTAAAGGCATTGCTTTTTAATTCACCACCCAGCATATAGATGGACAAACGTGGATCCTCATACAGGGTAGTGGCGATGTTGATGGCATCACTGACAATCACAAGCGGTATATAATGTAAAAGTGATTTGGCTAAGATTTGAATGGTTGAGCCACTGGCAAGAAAAATATGATCATTTGGTTTTAACAAGGTTTTGGCATAACCTGCAATCTGTTCTTTTTCTTTTGTGTATAGGGTTAAACGTTTTGTTAAAGGGGTATCCACATCGGCCACCTTTTTTTCAACAGCGATGGCACCCCCATGTGTCCGTATGATTTCCTTACGTCGTTCCATTTCCATAAAATCCCGTCGTATCGTCATTTCAACAATATCAAATTCACGACATAAGGTACTTGTATGGATCTCGCCTTTTTCTTTTAAGATGGCTAAGATCTTTGCTTGACGTTCTTGTTTTTTCATCGCTTCACCTTCTTCATGTTTAGTGTACCATATTCTTAGAATTTGCAAAGGAAAAATGTTCGTTTTAAACGTTTTCTATGTCGAAATATTCGATAAACAAACACTTTCCTACAAAAGTATTCCCATTTTCTTACGATTGCTCTATGATGAGTGTGCGAAACGAACATATTTAACAGGAGGTAGAACAATATGAAATGTGTTGCAGTAGGGGATATGTTTCTTGATGAAGAGGCATTTTCAAAGGTATTAAAACCATCGGGATTATTTTCTTCCTATCAAGGGTTTTCATGGAAAAAGGATCTGGATCGTACATCGACCAGAACACTGATACGCAATATTGAAACCTTGGGAAGTGAGGCATATACGATTGAGGGAGAGTTAAAAGAAGCGATACTGGATGCCGATGTGATCTTTATTCATATGTGTCCGATTGGAAAAGACATCATCAAAAACGCGTCGCATTTAAAGTATATCGTGAGTGCAAGAGGCGGTGTTGAAAATATCGCAGTGAAAGAAGCTCAGGAAAAGGGCATTAAGATCATTCATTGTCCGATGCATAATGCCTTCGCTGTCGCAGAGCTTACCATCGGCTTAATGATTTGTGAAACCCGCAACGTTGCACGTGCGAATTATGCGTTAAAGAATGGCGAATGGCGCGAACAATATCCAAATACCGGACATATTTTAGAGCTAAGAAGCATGTGTGTGGGACTGATCGGTTTTGGCGCAATCGGCCGTTTGGTCGCACAGCGTTTAAAGGTGTTTGGCAGCCGTATCTTGATTTACGATCCCTTTGTTGCAAAGGAAGAAATTGAAGCATTGGGTTATGAGGCTGTAGATAAAGATACATTATTAAAAGAAAGTGATATTGTATCCTTGCATGGACGTATCGGACCCAATGATCCACCGTTGATTGCGAAAGCTGAATTGGAAAAGATGAAACCAAGTGCGTATTTGATCAATACAGCACGTGCGGTGTTAGTGAATATGGAGGATTTAGAGGAAGCATTGATCCATAAAACGATTGCCGGAGCGGCCATTGATGTATTCCCTAAAGAACCCCTTACCAAAGAGGACCGTATTACATCGATCGATGCATGTACGTTAACCAATCATCGCGGCGGAGATACATTAGATTCTTATAATCGAAGTCCGGAATTATTATTAGAACAATTGAAAGAAGTCTTAGAAACTGGTAAGACCAAATATATGAAATAGGAGGAAATGAAAATGAAGGTATTAGACGCACCGTTTTTAAAAGCATATGTGGATATGGCAGATCATGGGGATCAATTAGGATGGCATGAGCGTAATGGGGGTAATTTTACCTATTGGTTAACAAAAGAAGAAGCAGAATCCATACAAGAAAATCTAAGCTATGAAGATCCTTGGAAAGATATTGGTACAGAAGTACCTTATTTAGCAAATGAATATTTCTTGATATCAGGTACCGGGCGATATTTCCATAACATGAAAAAAGATCCGGCCAATACTGCCGGTATCATTCAACTGGATGAAGTAGGAAAACGTTATCGTATCTGTTGGGGATTAACAGAAAATGGGCGACCTACCAGTGAACTGCCGACACATCTGATGAATATGGAAGTAAAAGCACGCATGACAAACAATCAAAACCGTGTGATCTATCATTGCCATTGTCCCAATATCATCGCATTGACGTTTATTCTTCCTTTAAAGAGCGAGATATTTACAAGAGAGCTTTGGGAAATGATGACAGAATGTCCGATCATCTTCCCACAAGGACTCGGTGTGGTGGAATGGATGGTACCGGGAGGAAGAGAAATCGCAATCGTTACCAGCAAGTTGATGGAACAATATGATGCGATCATATGGGCACATCATGGTATGTTTGTGAGCGGTATGGATTTTGATTCTACCTTTGGGTTAATGCATACGATTGAAAAAAGTGCAGAAATGTGGATCAAGGTGCATTCCTGTGTATCAAAAAAACAACAAACGATATCAGTGGAAGGCTTTAAAGAATTAGCCAAAGCATTCAATGTATCATTGGATGAACGTTTTCTGTATGAAAAATAAAAGCACAGGATGCTTATCAAATAGCATATAGAATGATAAGAAAGATCGTATTTTCGATCTTTTTTTTGTAGAGTGTACTTTTTGCAAAAAGTTTTGCAAAGGATTGTTCGTATAAATTTCTGCATGATTTTATGCAAAGCTTTACTCTTTTATGAACCTATAATTTGATTTAAACTGTAAGTGGATAGAAAAGAACCCATAAATTTATGGTACTAGTGTAAAGGAGTAGAGATATGATTTGGGAACATTTAGATAAGAAACTAATTAAGTTGCATCAAGAAGCTTCTTCTCCAGGCGAGGTATTTGAAAAACTAGGAGAGTGTTTCATTGAAGAAGGTTACACTAAAGAAGACTATGTTGATGCTCTGAAAGAAAGAGAAGCACAATTTCCAACAGGATTAGACATTAATGGATTTGGTGTTGCAATTCCTCATACCGATGCAATGTATGTTCTGCGCGAAACAGAAGGGATTATGACACTAAAAGAACCTGTAAGATTTACACAAATGGGAAGTGATGATACGCCAGTTGATGTAAAGGTTGTATTTATGTTAGCGATAGAAAACCCGCAAACGCATATAAAAAAATTACAACAGATTTTGCGTATCATTCAAGATGATAAAGTTCTAGAAAAAGTCTATCTAGCAGAAACACAGGACGATGTCATCAATATTATTAAACAGAAAGAGATAGAAATAGGAGGAGAAACATTATGAAAACAGTAAACATTTTATCTATCTGTGGATCAGGAACAGTTACAAGCAGTATGGTGGCTGCAAAATTGAAAGAACACTTAGCATCACAAGGTTATCAGGTTAGCGCAACGGAAGCGAAACCAACAGAAGCTTTAAATTTAGCACAATCAGGACGTTTTGACATTATTGCTCACACCAGTCCATTACCTAAAGGCGATTATGGTATTCCTTGTGTTAATGCATTTGCTTGTATCACAGGAATGGGTGAAGATAAATTCTTTGAAGATTTTGCAAATGCTCTTGAATCAATTGGAAAATAGAAAATAAAAAAAATAGGGAATAATGAATTAGAAAAGGAGAAAACAAAATGTTTATACTAGAATTTTTAAAATCGATGATTGACAACTTTGGAGCAGCTATCATCGTTCCATTTATAATCGGAATTATTGCATTATTCTTCCGCGTGAAACCACAAAAAGCGTTTTTAAGTGCATTATATGCGGGCGTATCACTAGAAGGAATAAACTTAATGGTAGGGGCATTTACACCAATCATTACTCCTCTTGTAAAAAATATGGCAGATGCTATGGTAAATATTACAGGGGTGAATTTGAATGTGTTTGATGTTGGTTGGCAAGCAACAAGTCTTGTAGCTTTCTCAACTAGTGCAGGTATGATTTATTTAGGTCTTGGTATCGTATTACAGACAGTATTGTTCTTGGTAAAATGGACAAAGTGCTTCCAGCCATCTGATTTGTGGAATAACTATTCTTATATGGTATGGGGTGCTATGGTTATCTTTGCGACAAATAACTTCGTACTTGGTATTGCATGTATGGTATTGTTAAATCTATACTCTTTACTTATTTCCGATATGCTTGCGAAACGTTGGTCTACATATTATCAGTATCCAAACTGTACAATTATCGCCATGCATAACATTGAACCGGGCATCTTTGCGATTATCTTTGACCCAATCTTAAATGCCATTGGTTTAAATAAATTAAAACTAAATCCACAAACAATTCAAAATAAAATTGGCTTCTTAGGAGAACCAATGACAATTGGATTTATTCTTGGAGGTATCATTGGTGTTTTAGGTAACTTATCAAACTTAGGTAGTATGAGTGGATGGGGCTCTGTATTTACAGCTGCAGTAGCAACTGCTGCAATTATGGCAATTTTCCCTAAAATTACTGGATTCTTTGCACAGGCATTTGCACCTATTACAGAAGGCGCACGTAAATTTATGGGTAATACTGGTGATCGTGAATGGTATATTGCAGTAAATGATGCGGTAGGTTATGGTGAACCAGCAACTCTTACATGTGGTTTATTGTTAATGCCAATTATGGTGTTAATTGCATTCTTTCTGCCAGGAAATCAAACATTACCTGTTGTTGATTTAGTTGCAATTCCTTACATGGTAGAAGGATTGGTTGCAGTATTTAATGGTAATATGGCGAAGGTTATCGTTACTGGTATGGTTTGGTTTAGTGTAGGCTTATTGATGTGTACTTATACGGCACCATTATTCACAGAAGTAGCAAAAGAAGCAGGATATGCTATTCCAGCAGGCGCAGCAATGATTACAAGTTTTAATATTTTAGGTAAACCGTTCATGGGACTTGTGTTCTTGGCATTCCTTTCTGGAAATCCTATTTTCATTGGTCTAGCGATCGTCGTATATATTGTATGCTATGGCGCTTATCGTATGAAACATAAAGAAGTTGATGAATATTTAGAAAAACAAGCATTAAAAAACGCTGAATTGGAGGTTTAGAATATGCAAATCGATGTAGCAGAATTCTCAAAACCATGTGCATGTGGACATGTTCATGAAATTGTAGTAGATGATATGATTATTGAGAAAGGCGCAATAAAGCGCCTTCCTCAAATCATGAAAGATCGCTATAGTCAATATAAAAAGATTGCGATGTTATGTGATGATAATACCTACTTAGCAGCAGGTAAAACAGTGGAAGAATTACTCCCTGGTATTATCACAATTCGCTTAGATTCAAAAAATCTTCATGCGGATGAGCATGGTGTTGAAGCAGCAGAAAAACAGCTGAAAGAGTATAAAAATATAGATTTTATGATTGCAGTAGGATCTGGAACAATTCATGATATTACACGTTATCATGCATATGAAAAAAAGATTCCATTTTTAAGTGTACCTACAGCTGCTAGCGTAGACGGCTTTGTATCCACTGTAGCAGCAATGACTTGGCATGGTTTTAAAAAAAGTTTTACAGCAGTAGCACCATGCTTTGTATTAGCTGATTCTGAAATCTTTTCAAAAGCACCTCTTCGATTAACTGCAAGCGGTGTCGGCGATTTATTAGGTAAATATACCGCCTTATGTGATTGGAAAATTGCACACATAATTACAGGCGAATATATTTGCGATAAAGTAGTAGATATGGAATATGAAGTATTAAAAGATTTATGTGCTAATTTAGATGGTATTGGTTCACAAAATATTGAAGCATATGAAAATCTAATGTATGGATTATTATTAAGTGGAATTGCTATGCAAATGATTGGAAATTCAAGACCAGCAAGTGGTGCAGAACACCATATGTCACACTTATGGGAAATGGCAGCAATTTCAGAACCAATTGATTATTATCATGGTGAAAAAGTTGGTGTTGGTTTATGCTTGGCTACTGAAGTCTATAAAAAAGCAGAGGCGTATATCCGTAAAGGAACTTATCATGTGAAAGATCATATGGATGTACAAGTCGATTTTATAAAACAAAATATAACAAAGCCAGCATTACAAGAAGAAATCTTAAAAGAAAATACTCCAAATCTGATGGAAAATATCACAGGAACACAGATCAAAGAGAAAGAAGCAGAAATCTTAGAAATTTTAGCACAGCTTCCTAGTGCTGAAGATATCAAGACAATGATGAAAAAAGTGAATGGTTTAACAACAATGAAAGAACTGGAATTAGATGAGTCAATCAAAGGATTGACATTAAAGTTAAGCCCATATGTTCGTCAACGTTTAACATTTATGCGTCTGTTAAAATTCTATGATTTCTATGATGAAATTACAAAGGGGTAGATGTATATGTTGGAAGAATTAAAACAAAAAGTATTAGAGGCGAATTTGTTATTACCGAAATATGGTCTGATTACTTTTACATGGGGTAATGTGTCAGGAATTGATCGCGAAAAGGGAATCGTGGCAATTAAACCAAGTGGTGTATCTTACGATGATATGAAAGTTGATGATATCGTGTTATGCGACTTAGATGGAAATGTTGTAGAAGGAAATTTAAAGCCAAGCAGTGACTTGATGACACATCTTGAGTTTTATCGTAAATGGCAGAATATTGGTGGTGTAGTTCACACACATTCCAGATGGGCCACTAGCTTTGCACAGGCTGGATTAGATATACCAGCTCTTGGTACTACACAAGCAGATTATTTTTATGGGGATATACCTTGTACTCGTTTAATGCGTGATGATGAAATTAAAGGGCAATATGAACTAGAAACTGGAAAGGTTATTGTAGAAACATTCAGAAATCGTGGAATTGATCCAGATCAAATGCCAGGAGTACTTGTACATAGTCATGGACCATTTTCATGGGGAAAAGATCCATATGAAGCCGTACATAACGCAGTAGTAATGGAGGAGTGTGCAGCAATGGCATATGCTTCCTTAACACTTCTTGGTGGTGCAAAAAAACCAATGCAAAAAGTTTTGTTAGAGAAACACTTTATGCGTAAGCATGGACCAAATGCTTACTATGGGCAAAAATAAATAAGGATGGAACGCGTATGGAAACAGAAAAGAATAGAATTAGGGAAATAATGAAGAATATCAAAGTGTTTGTACTGGATATGGATGGAACAATCTATTTAGGAAATGATTTGTTTCCATATACCCATACTTTCCTTGATAAAGTAAAACAAACAAGCAGAGAGTATTACTTCTTTACAAACAATTCCAGCAAGGATATTGATACCTATATTGTAAAATTAAACAATATGGGTATCAATATCACAAAGGAACAAATGATGGTTTCTACCCATGTAATACTTCGCTATTTAAAGGAACATTATGGTGGGAAAACACTTTATGTTGTGGGAACACCGGCATTAGTAAACGAATTTAAAAAACACGGATGGGTCATTAACGAAGAAAACCCAGATATTGTAATATTAGGGTTTGATACAACCTTAACATATGAAAAATTAAGTAAAGCATGTCATTTTATACGAAATGGAGCTACTTATTTTGGTATTAATCCAGATTTAAACTGTCCTATGGAGAATGATACCTTCATTCCGGATTGTGGCAGTATGGCAAAACTCATTGAGGCAAGTACAGGCCGATATCCAGAATTCTTTGGGAAACCAAGCAAACGAACATTGGAATATATCATCAAAGAAACTGGACATAAAGCAGATCAAATCGCTATTATCGGGGACCGTTTATATACGGATATCGCAGTCGCAGATCAAAGCGATGTAACGAGTATCTTGGTAATGAGTGGTGAAACAAAAAGTAAAGATGTGGAAAAAAGTGAGATCAAACCAGATATCATGATTGATAATATTGGTGTCTTGGCTGATCTTTTATAAATAGATAGTAGGAGGATAGTTATGTACGATACAGTCATTATTGGTGCCGGAATCAGTGGTACCTCACTGGCATTTGAACTAAGTAAACAGGAAGGAAAGATTCTGTTACTAGATAAAGAAAATGATGTGGCAGATGGAACCACAAAAGCAAATAGTGCCATTATCCATGCTGGATATGATCCAGAATGCGGAACACTTATGGCAAGATACAATGTAGAGGGAAATCGTATCATTCCTCAGATCTGTAAAGATTTAGATGTACCAATTAAAAATATTGGTTCTCTAGTAGTTGCCTTTTGCGAAGAAGAGATTGAAACACTAAAAACCATTTATGAACGTGGTGTAAATAATGGTGTAAAAGGTATGCGTATTGTGGATAAAAATGAACTTCATGAAATGGAGCCAAATCTAAATGAGAAAGCAGTCGCAGCTTTGTATGCACCAAGCGCTTGTATTGTTAATCCATGGGATCTTGCAATTGCTTATGCTGAAACAGCAGTAAAAAATGGTGTAGAATTTCAGGCTAACAAAGAAGTTAGTGCTATTAAACAAAACGAACGCGGATTTATCGTATATACAAATGATGGAAGTCAATACGAAACGAAGACTGTTGTTAATGCAGCTGGTGTAGAATGTGATAAAATTATGGGTTTAGTTAAGGAACCAGATTATACGATTTTCCCAAATAAAGGGGAATATTATCTTTTGGATAAAAACCAGGGAGAACTTGTACATCATGTCATTTTCCAATGCCCAACAAAAGAGGGCAAAGGAACACTAGTAGCACCAACAGTACATGGAAATCTGATTGTAGGACCAAGTGCTACAAGCTGTGATGATGAAGACTTTTCAACAACACAATCTGGACTTGACCTTGTTAAGAAAGCTGCATTAAAATCCGTTCCAAATATCAACTTTCGTGAAAATATAAGAACATTTGCAGGAATCAGAGCGAGAAGCAATCATGGAGATTTCATTATTGGAGAAGATCCACAGATAAAAGGATTCTTCCAAATTGCTGCTATGCAATCCCCTGGATTATCTTCTGCTAGCGCAATTGCTATTGATATGGTGAAACGTTTTCAAGAAAAAGGATTATTCTTACAGCCTAAAGCAAATCCAGTTACAACAAGAAAAGTTGTACGTTTTAAAGAAATGAGCAATGAGGAACGTGAAAATTATATCAAAGAACATCCAGCATACGGACGTATCATCTGTCGTTGTGAAACGATTAGTGAAGGTGAAATTCTAGATGCTTTACATCGTGTTATCACACCAGTGAGCATTGATGGAATTAAACGTCGTTGTAATGCTGGTATGGGAAGATGCCAAGGGGGTTTCTGTGGACCAAAGGTACAAGAAATTATTGCTAAAGAATTAGAGATAACACAAGAAGAAGTAGTACAGGATAAAGTAGGTAGTGTAATCTTATATGGCAAGACCAAGGGAGGTAAGTAAGATGAAAAAACAATATGATGTTATCGTAATTGGAGGAGGTCCAGCAGGACTTGCCAGTGCGATTGCTGCTAGAAATAATGGAGCAGAAAGTGTTTTAATCATTGAACGTGACAAAGAACTTGGTGGAATCTTAAATCAGTGTATTCATAATGGCTTTGGTTTACATCATTTTAAAGAAGAATTAAGTGGACCAGAATATGCAGGAAGATTTATTGACGAAGTAAATGGGACAGATATTGATATTTTATTAGATACGATGGTTATTGAGATTACAGAAGACAAACAAGTATTCTGTACAAGTGAATCTCATGGATATATGGTTTTACAAGGGAAAGCACTTATCTTGAATATGGGATGTCGTGAACGTACAAGAGGTGCTATTGCGATTCCAGGAGATCGTCCTGCAGGTGTATTTACAGCAGGAGCTGCACAACGTTATGTAAATATAGAAGGTTACATGGTAGGAAAACGCGTAGTTATCTTAGGTTCTGGAGATATTGGATTGATTATGGCAAGAAGAATGTCATTAGAAGGTGCAGAAGTATTAGCTTGCGTAGAATTAATGCCATATTCTAATGGATTGAATCGAAATATTGTACAATGTTTAAATGATTATAATATTCCATTATATCTTTCTCATACAATTACAGATATCAAAGGTAAGAAGCGTGTGGAACAGGTGATTGTATCTAAAGTAGATGAAAACAGACAAATTATACCAGGAACAGAAATGGTATTCGATTGTGATTGTGTATTATTATCTGTTGGGTTAATACCAGAAAATGAATTAACAAGAAATGCTGGTATTCAGATGGATCCTAGAACCAATGGTCCAGTAGTTTATGAAAATATGGAAACCAGTGTAGCGGGAATCTTTGCGAGTGGAAATGTGTTACATGTACATGATTTAGTAGATTTTGTAACAGATGAAAGTGAAAAAGCTGGAAAAGCAGCAGGTATTTATGTAAAACATGGGGAATCTACCGTTAACAATGTCATTGAAACGAAACAAGGCGAAGGAGTAGGATACACCGTACCGCAAAAAATTAGAAAAGATGAAGTAGATAAAGGTGTAGAATTAAGCTTCCGTGTCAGAAATAATTATCATGATGCAGCTATCGTTATCAAGGATGGCGATACACAAATCGCACGATTTAAACGTGAACATATGGCACCAGCAGAAATGGAAAAAGTGATGATACCAAAAGTATTATTAGATAAAGTAAATGGTAATTCATTAACGATATCTATCGAAAAGGAGGGTGACTAAGGATGAAAGAATTAATATGTATTGTATGCCCTAAAGGATGTCACTTAAAAGTAGATGAGGATAATGATTATAAGGTAACAGGTAATAATTGCCCTAGAGGAGCAGAATATGGAAAGAAAGAACTTACTCATCCAATGCGTGTGATTACTTCAACGATTCGAATTCAAGGTGGCACACAGGCTAGAGTAAGTGTAAAAACAAGTACAGATATACCAAAAGAAAAAATTTGGGATATTATGAAGCGCCTAGATGAAGTAGAAGTAGAGGCACCTGTACATCGTGGAGATATCATAGAAAAAAACATTTGTGGTACTCAGGCAAATCTTGTAATTACCAAAGATGTTAATAAAATATAAAGAAAAAACTTAATATGAATAGGTTTATATAAAATGTTATGTCATTAAATCTAAAACATCATTTGGATTTAATGACATATTTAAAATTATATAATCATTAGCATATTTTTGATAATCAAGAAATTAATAAACAGAAGTAGTTAGAAATAACTTGAAATTAAATACTGTATGGACAGGAGGAATATCATTTGAAAACAGAAGAACTAAAGCAACATGCTGCACATATTCGTGAGAATATCGTCTGTATGGTCGCTAATGCAAATAGCGGTCATCCAGGTGGATCTTTATCCGCAGCTGATATATTAACTGTATTATATTTTGAAGTCATGGATATCAATGAAGAAAATGTCAAAGGTATCGATCGTGATCGTTTTGTCTTATCAAAAGGTCATGCTTCACCTTTACTGTATGCGACTTTATTTGAAAAAGGCTTACTACATGAAGATTTGAATACTTTCAGAAAGATCAACAGTAAACTACAAGGACACCCAAATATGAACTATGTCGATGGTGTTGATATGTCCACAGGATCTCTTGGTCAAGGTATCTCTGCCGCTGTTGGTATGGCATTAGCAAACAAAGTAGATG
>OGXN01000457.1_pt1 | contig 52851 bp, 50 predicted proteins | sample 1576281 | NCBI WGS metagenome assembly OGXN01 (sample SAMEA3541494, study PRJEB24748) | human gut metagenome | biome: human gut; feature: human-associated habitat; material: faeces | place: China | collected 2012
CAGCACTTACTGCATAAAGGTTCGCCGGGTGTTCAACTTATTATTGCAATTCGGGGTTTTTTTCAAAATATTCTCTTGTCTCTAGTAATTTAAAACGTTCGATTTGTAGACGTGGAGACGGAGGACCATTAGAGATTAGATTTTAGAAATCAGATTTCTGATGTCCGTTTCCTGACCTCTATCGCTTGCCAGCTTTTCTTTAGTGTCTCTTTGGAAGCAGAGAAGCAGTGTTGTACCTAAGATGAGGGGATAGGTATAGAAAAAATTATTACTGTTCAAACAAACAATCTGGCCTGCTAATGCGACGATTACACATATATTACCAAAACATCTCAGCATACATCTATACCCCTTCAATATTTTGATTCCCGCGTAAATAATGGGCCACGCAAACAAGAATAGACCGATAATACCATAAAAAGCCACCATTCCTCCAAATGTATTTAAAATGGGATAACCGGATTTCATGAATCCTTTTTCTCCCAACTTAGCTTTCCATAATTTAACCTCGCCATCCTCTCTAGCAAAATCAGGTATATGATCCGTCATATAAGGGCTCACAAATCCAGTACCAACGCCTATCAGGGGGTGATCAACTCCAACATTAAACAGCACTACCGTATTCCCCCACCGTGCCATATTAGACCGCTGCGACTTTTTCCCAACTGAAGCAACATCTTCGCTGACATATTTTTTGAAAGCCGCCACTGGCTGCAAAGCACTTGTGCTTCTTTCTCCCCGAATAGCAGAAAGTGCCATAGGTAAAATCAAATAAATAGAAAAAGCCAGCCCTGTCACAATAAAAACTTGTACAAGACGTTTTCCCCAAGCAGGATATCTCCCCACAAGAGAAAGAAAAATCAGCAACAATAATTCTCCTAAGTATATCACTTGCGCTGTTCTTGAATGGGTTAGAAATACCATGTAAGTAAAGAGGATAAGCACTAGTCCGACACGCTTTTCTTTCAATTCAAATGCTCTATACCATAAAAGCGGAAGCAGGAACAGCGCCTCTATCCCAAAAAATGACGGCTCATAAGCAAAACTACGAAGTTGCCCCTTCCACAAAAGCGGCGGCCACCAGCCATGCGAATTAACAGGATCATACAAATGCACATTGATCCACTTCAAAAGCCCTGCGCAGAATTCATTCCCCGTCAGCAGCCACGGGATCTCTATCAGAGAATACAGGCAGAGCATCGAAGCGGCCAGCACGGCGGCTCGGCTCATGGTATCCAGGATATACTCCTTCGTCTTCCCGTGAAACATCACATATAGCGCGAAAGGGATCCCCAAAAGCGGCAGGAGCAGGCTCCTCACTGTACTGATCAGCATCGACACGCCGTACTTCAAATGCAGCAACGTTTCATTCGTCATGATCGCCGGATAGACATGCGCGATCATCTTGACCATCGTGGTATCCCGCAGGAACTCATTCGCCTTCTCATCCCAGTAAGGAAACTGAACAGCCCCGATGATCGTGCAAAGAAATGGCCACAGGATACAGAGCGCCAGATACCACTTCATCCTTCGGGACCAGGTGCTAAACTCTTCCCTTCTATGTACATAGTGCACCACAGCTAGCAAAAACAGCCAAATCAAAAAGAAGTACGGCACATTCTTCATAAAATCCGGGATTGGATACGCCTTGGGAAGCCCATTCACCGGGATCGTCACGACCATTGCATACAACAGCCACCGCTCGATCTTATCCAAATTTCGCATTATATGATCCATACCACGCCACCTTTCCATAGATACCACACAGGAAATGAAATTTATGACACCTTGAGACTTGGAGACATTAGCCTGCAAGTCTCAAGGCTAACCTCTGAACTCTGATATCTAATGTCTCCTATTCTTCTAGTCTCTTCTCCGCGCACTTCAGCGCCGAATCGATCACCGCATCCATATCATAATACTTATACTCGCCAAGGCGTCCACCGAAAATGACCTTCGTCTCCTTTTTTGCCAGCTGCTTATATTTCTGATAAAGCGCGCCATTCTTCTCATCATTAACCGGATAGTATGGCTCATCGCCCACTTTCCATTCCGAAGAGTATTCTCGGCTGATGACGGTCTTCGGTAGATCATTTCCTTCACTGTCTTTACCGAATTCGAACCACTTATGCTCGATGATCCTCGTCCATGGCGTCTCTCGATCCGTGTAGTTCACTGCTGCATTTCCCTGGAAATTCGGCTTATCCAAGACTTCTGTCTCAAAGCGCACACTGCGATATTCCAATGGGCCCAGGTCATAGTGGAAGTAAGAATCAATGGGTCCTGTATAAATGACTTTATCTGCCAGACGCTCCAGCTCTTCTTTATGTTCCAGGTAGTCACATTTCAGCTCTACCTCTATACCCTCAAGCATATTTTCGACCATCTTCGTGTAGCCGCCTACCGGAATCCCCTGATAAAGCGCATTGAAATAGTTATTATCAAAAGTCAGACGTACCGGAAGCCGCTTAATGATAAAAGAAGGCAGTTCCGTACAGGGCCTCCCCCACTGCTTTTCCGTATATCCCTTAATCAACTTTTCATAAATATCTGTCCCCACAAGGGAAATCGCCTGTTCCTCCAGATTCCTGGGATTTGTAATACCGGCTGCTTTCCTCTGCTCTTCGATTTTGGCAGCTGCTTCTTCTGGTGTCACCACGCCCCACATTTTATTAAAGGTGTACATATTAAAAGGCAAGGAATAGAGTTCACCATGGTAATTTGCCACCGGTGAATTGGTGAAGCGGTTGAATGTAGCGAACTGATTTACATAATCCCACGCATGCTTCAGATTCGTATGGAAAATGTGGGCGCCGTATTTGTGCACATGGATGCTATCCACATCTTCCGTATACACATTCCCTGCGATGTGGTCTCGCTTTTCCACGATCAGCACCTTTCCCCCTACTGATTTCGCTTCATGGGCAAAGCAGGCACCAAAAAGCCCACTACCTACTATTAGATAATCGTATTTCGCCATATTATTAGAGTCCTCTCTTACTACCTCTAAATTCTTATTATAAACCAATGGAAATATTTTATCATAGAATATAAGGTATAAATTATTACTGCCAGTATTGAATCAGCGCAATGCGTAGTTTACTACATATGCAAGTGTAATTGGGAAACGTCTCTTCATATACATTCCCAACCATTATCCTTAAATTCTCCTCCGAGCAATATCAAATTGATTTTAATTGCCACTTGGCATATAGGAAAGAAAACATCGTCTTATTGCCGCTGACCATAAATTTCTCTACAATATTTCCTCTACAATATACTGCATAGCAGGCTTACCCATAATTGACCACACCTCATTCGGCATGACTTTGGCCACAGGCAAAAACGAATACCCATTCCAAACACTGAAATGCCTTATGATTGTTGAGCATGAGTTCCTCTTTCGGTTATAATTTTCACTATTTTGTTCCCAACCGATTTCCAGGTAAGTTCATGATTTGCAAAATCATAGGATGAAAGACAAAGTTGTCTATATTTCTTCGGGCTTGCCTGTAACATCAAAATAAAATTAACCCAATCCGACATATTAACAGGATTATTCAAAGGAAATAAGAATCCATTCGTACCATTCTCTATAATAGACCCTAATCCGCCAGTTTGATATGACAAGGAAGGCAACGCATATGCGCTACTTTCACAAAATACAACAGCCGTACATTCAGCATGTGTCGGTAAAATAAAAAAGTGCGCATGTTGATATAAAGCATCCAATATTTTTTTCTGGGCTGGATTAGCCTTACTTAAAAAACCATGTACTTCTACATCAGTCTTCAATTCATTCGGAATTTCTGGTGTACATCCAGCAATATCAGCATGATAATGAATTCCTTTTTTCTTCAGCATTCTGCAGAGTTCAAGGAAATCAGGACCACCTTTTCTTTCCCAATCCACACCAACGAAGAGAATCCTTAACATACTTTTTATATTTTGAATACGATCAGAAATAATACGATTTATATCGGAAGACTTATACTCTTTCATATGATTCGCCCCAATGCGAACTACATATACAGAACTCCTCTTTACTCCATAATCACGGATAAACGAATCAGCTACCCACTGACTGGTGGCCAGTATACCCCCCCGTTTTTTTGCGTATTTACAGCAGCAAGCAATTCTGCATCTTCGGCATCCTTTAATGTCTGAGAATCCCAGCTACTAAATTCAGAATAGTAGCCTTTCATAATAGCCATAGTACCATCCGTATAATAATAAACTGGAATCCCACAATTTTCAGGAATAGCAGAAGCATCGATACTTCCTACACAAAAAATAGCATCAAAATCATCTTGACATAAAGCCTTTTGTATACGATTCCTTCTATAATCCATGCAAAGCCTACCACGACTCAAGTCACCGGAACGATTGGATACTTTTCTTTTCCATTTATTAATGGCTCGAATATATTTGGGTAAGTGGATTTCCAAAGGCGATACCTTCATACCATAATCAGACAAGATATCATACAATGATAATGTGGTTCCCGACCAATTACGGACATCCAGATTACCTTCAAGTACAAATAGAATTTTCATGAGGAGCTTCCCTTTCAAAAATAGAATATCAAAACCTTTGTAACCATTTTTACTGATTCGGTACGGGTTTAATCAGATGCTTCACTGCCCTCAAAACTTTAAATGTTTTCGTTTTACGGAAGTGACGCATCCAAGGTACACGGTTACCAGGAGCCCCTGCAACATAACTATTAGTTCGAGATAAATGGATTTGTGACAAGATATCCGGATAATTGTCCTTGACCTTACCCAGGAATTCAACAAAAAGCCCATCTTTATCACACTTTTGAATAATTCTGGTAAAGCAGTCAAAAAGCATACTATATCTTGTATCCACAATTGCAAAAAGATATTTTTTTCTTACGGGGCTATTAATTTGTGCTGAATCCCGGTGATACATCTGGATCAGAGAATATTCAATTTTTATTAAATCCTCAATATGCTTATACATACCTTCCGGACTAACACTCTGACCTGCCTGGCCCAATCTATACTGGTATGCGCAGCTGTCGTTAAAGAGAACCGTTCTCGCAGCCAGTTCGACAAAATATACATATTCTGTATCTGCATAGAAGCAATGCTCTGTAATATGCATATGTACGTCCCTGAGCCTTCGGGTCAAAATTGTACAGCTGTGCATAGCAAACATATCCCGAAGATGGCTGGTATCTACCAGCAAATCGTCAAATGCATAAATTTTTCCGGTAACATATCCATTGCGTAGCGATACACGGCGCTTATGATTCGGATACACTTCCATGTAATCATTAATGACCAGTTCCGCCTCTGTAGATTTCAGGCAATCACAGAGCTTATCCAATTCCACCGAATCCACCCAGTCATCTCCATCAATAACCTTATAAAACTTTCCTGTCGCCAGAGACAACGATTTATTGATTGTAGACCCATGGCCCCCATTTTCCTTATTCACTAGTTTGATAATGCCCGGATAATGTTTTTCGTACCTCGATACAATCTCTGCTGCGCAATCCTTAGAGCCATCATTGATTACAAAAATTTCGAGATCATTCAAATACTTGCATGGCAAAAAAGAATCTAAGCATTTTTCTATTGTTTTTTCAACATTATAAGCCGCAATGGAAATGGTTAATAATTTAGACATCAGTCATTTCATCCTTTATGAATAAATATACAAAATATTTTGGATTTAAAACGCACCAGCAGTATTCAGAATCTTATGTATTTCTTTTGCTCTATGGCTCCAAGTATTATTACTAACGAAATATTTGCCATTCTTATTTTTGGTAGGAAGCTTTTCCTGCAACAGCATTGAAATAAAATCCATATAATCTTTTTCATTATAATATAAATACACATAGTCCGAAAACTTTTCCGATTCACTATATCCGCAAGCCATTGAAGGAATACCAGATAAAATATACTCATAAAGCTTGACAGGATTCACTGATTCAATCAAAGAATTAACATAAAATGGCATGACAAGAAGATCTGATGCTTGCATGGCGTCTGCAATTTTATTCTGCAACAATATACCTTTATAGAAAATTCTCTCATGACTGGGTACAGTGCAATCAAGGGGTCCATAAAAATGGTATTCGATATTATCAAAGCTTTTAAGGCTTTTTAGTATTAAGTCCCAATTTATCCATTGCGAAATAGTCCCAATATAAGTAATCACCTTATTCTTATTCAGTGATTTTGTCTTTGCCAAAAGGGAATTCTTTCCCCTATATCTATTCAAAAGTGAATCACTTACCGCATTATTCACAACATAAATTTTTTTCACATCGATAGCAGGATGCCTCTTCACTAAAACATTCTTCAGATGATTCGCACTCGTAAAAACAACCGAGCTAGAATTGATTAACTCAAATTCATCTTTCAAATATTTTGCTTTGAGTTTTTCATTGCAAGTATATTGCGGAAATTCCACCACATCATCCATGCAATCATAAATGATACATTGACTACTTGTAATATATGGTTTTATCAATTTGAAATAGTTGACATCTGCAACCCAAATATATTCGTATTTTTCAATTATTGATTTCAACTGAATCTTATACATGGCATCGTTTATCCGATGAATAAGCGAACACCTTTCTAAAGGAAGACGAAAAAAGCTGCGAAGATGGACGGAGTTCACTGAGTTTCTCGTCAGGCAAGATTTATTAAAAGCAAATTTTTCATAAACATCTACGCAATAAAACTCCGCTAACGCTTCTGCCAGATACTGTGGACGCTGCTTAATCCAATCCCAATTAACATTCAATAGATAAAGCATACTTTTAGCACGCGACATACCATTTACTGTTTCACGCCGCGCGCAATCTGTTGTATGTTCTACCCCCCCCAATTTTTTCTGGCATTCCAGGGTCCCTCCTCGTCTACGTTGCTTCCAGTTTTAGTATGTTTTACCACTTTTAAAATCTTCTTGTAAGCCATAACTGTCTGCTCCGCTGTTCTCATCCAGTTAAAATCTGTGATTATTCGTTTTTTGAGATTTTTATGGATTTCAGAATGATACGCCTCTAAAATAACATCATGAATTGATGATAAATCTTCAGGATTGCAAATAAATGCATCCATTCCAAAATATTCCCAAGTTGGTGCCTGAAAAGACGTTACAATGTTGGTATCGTAAAGAGCTGCCTCCAAGGAAACTAATCCCGGTGACTCTCTAAGACTAGGAAGTGCATGCACCTTAGCTTTTTGGTAGAAATCTCCAAGATAATCATGATCAACCTGAGGCACAAAAAACACATTCCCTCTTTTATCTGCAAGTTTCCTGCACCATTGTCCATATGGCTTCTCTATACCTCGACCAATAAAGACCAGAGGAATTTCTTTCTCAACCATCATAGCTCTGATAATTTTTGCTTGTCCTTTTGTCGGTTCAATTCTTCCTACACACAGGACATAATCATCAGGCAGCCTATCCAACTCTTCCTGGCATCCGGAAGAAAGTGCTTCCGGATTCTTCGTACTATCTATGGCATTAACAACAATACTGCTCTTCTGTCGAAGTTCTGGCATACTAAAATCCTGCGTCAAAATTTCCAACTCCGCAACTGAATTGGGGAGAAGCCAATCAACCGAATTTAGAATGATACGTCCATTCTTTCTCTTCCTTAAATGAAACAGCAGCTTGTCGAAAAAATAAATTCTTTTATATTTGTTAACCCAAAATAAAGAAGTCAAAAGAGATAGGCATAGATGGTACTTCCACCCGCGGAAATTGCGATAATCATCATCAAGATCCATATACTGGAAATCCCACCAGATTGTAGAAAGGACAACCGGCTTCCCCTGATTTCTGGCATTATATATCTGTGCTTTGGTACCATCGAAAGTTTGCAAATTGAAAATATGGACAATGTCATACTTAGAAACATCGGCATTCTCTGATAAATCTATATCAACCGTATGACCCATCTTTTCAATAGCTTCCTTCGTCTTAAGTACCTGTGTGCTATCTCCACCTATCTCTGCCAGCAAGTTTGGTCTACTTTGGAAAAGAATTCGCATCATTAACTTTCCCTTTCTAGATAAACGATTGATAATAAGGTTATTCACCTATTGTTAATTCATATACACTACGCAATAAAATCAATCATACTACCAACACAACTATAGTCATTTATTCAATAATGCAACGTACAAATTACCATACGACCATTTCAAAATTTAAACATATCTTTGGGCCCTAGCCACTTCTGGTCTTTATCGCTGAGGTTCAGCGGAGTGCCGTCATCCAGGGTATATCCTTCTGCCGACGGTGTTCCTTTATATTCGCCCACCAGTTTCGGCCACCGGATGCCGATTTCCGGATCATTCCAGGCCATACCGCCTTCGTCATTGGGATGCCAGAAGTCGTTCACCTTGTAGCAGAATTCTGCCACATCGGAAAGAACCAGAAAGCCATGGGCAAAGCCTTCGGGAATCAGAAATTGTTTCTTATTCTCTGCAGTCAATTCCACACCGTACCATTTTCCATAAGTAGATGAATTTGCCCGAAGATCCACCGCCACATCAAAGACGCTGCCCCGCACGGCCCTTACCAGTTTGCACTGAGGATAGTGCTTCTGGAAATGGAGTCCGCGAAGGACCCCCTTCGTGCTCATGCTCTGGTTATCCTGGACAAAGTCTATATGAAATCCGGCTTCTTCCATGTCTTTCTGATTATAGGTTTCCATGAAATAGCCCCGTTCATCTCCATGGACGGCGGGCTCAATGATGCAGAGGCCTTCAATACCGCCAACGTTTTTAGTTACCTTGATTTGTCCCATAATCTTTCTCCTTATGTCTTTATTGAGTATTCATATCATCGCTAAATGTCGAGTTGCAAGCTGCCAGCTTCTGGCTTTCGGCTTCCGGCTTTCAGCTTCCAGCTGCAGGCTTTGGGCTACTGGCTACCGGTTACTGGCTGCCAGCTTTGGGCTATCGGCTTCCCGCCAAAATTCCTACTTTCGACATATACTTGGGTTCGCGTTTTCCAATCTTCTCATAAATCCGTAAATCATTCTTCCCAGCTGATCCAGCCGCTGATTGATTTTATTTGTCCGCTCTTCGCTCATATAGCTTCGACCGGATGCAATATATACTTGCGTCTGCAATTCATATAAAGAGCCTCTTGCAATGCTTAGGAAGTGATAGAATTCCTTATCTGACTGCCTCCCATATCCCTCTGCGATATTAGAAGGGATAGAAACGGCTGCCCTCTCCATTTGGCTCACCAGCCCATATCGCTCATGATTCGGGAAGGTATCCGCAGCATCATATATCATCATAGTCAGTTTCATTGCTTTTTGCCAGACCTCTAAGTTTCTATAATCCGCCACAATATCCTCCTTCTAAAATAAATGCGTTAGCGAAGGAAATTCAATATTTCAGAAATCAGCGCATCAGCGCCGCCCCTTAACAGCCGATAGCCGGGAGCCGCGAATCGGGACCGGGAGCCAGCAGCCGGAAGCCGGGAGCCAGCAGCCGCCCCCATCAGCCTCCAGGAGCCCCGATTTCCTTCAGATATCTTCTCAGCGCATCCTTCCATTCCGGCAGCCTTGTGAAGCCGGCCTTATCCAGTGAACTTTTATCCATGCGGCTGTTCAGCGGCCGGACAGCCTTAGTGGGATAGTCCGAGGAAGGGATAGGCCGAATGCGGCAGGAGAAATTGGCTTCTTTCATGATGACTGCTGCGAACTCAGCCCAGTTGGTGATTCCTTCATTCGTTGCATGATAGATTCCATATTTCTCAGTCTCTACCATATCACAGAGCAGCGGCGCCAGGTCTGCCGTATAGGTTGGGGAGCCCCACTGGTCTGCCACAACAGTCAGTTCATCATGGGTCTGCCCCAGGCGGAGCATGGTTTTGATAAAGTTATTTCCATTTTTACCAAAGACCCAGGAAATGCGGACGATGAAATATTTGATCATCTCCATCTGCACAGCCTGCTCCCCAAAAAGCTTGGTCAGTCCGTACACATTCAGCGGCGCTGTAGAGGCATCTACTGTAAAAGGCTCCGTGCCCTGCCCTTTGAACACATAATCGGTGGATATGTAAAGCATCTTCGCATCAATTTTTTTAGCAGCCTTCGCGAGAGCCAGCGTTCCCTTTGCATTGACATCCATGGCCCTGCCATATTCATCTTCCGCCTTATCCACGGCTGTATAAGCAGCACAGTGAATAACAGCATCCGGATGATACGCAGCCACTACTTTCTCCACTTCCGCCGGAACGGTCAAGTCCATATCTTTGGAACCGACGCCTTTGTATTCGATATGACGTCTTTCCAGTTCCTTAGCTACGTCATAACCAAGCTGCCCGGTCACTCCTGTTACAAGAACTTTCATCGTACGTACACTCCTTTATAAGTTTACCGCTATAGGCTATCGGCTGTCAGCTATCCGCTGTCGGCTATCAGTTTTCCGCCGGAAGCCGAAAGCCGGAAGCATGAAGCCGGGACTCGGGAATCGAGACTGGGGACTCGGGATTCGGGGCTCGAGACTCGGCAGCCAGGAAGTAGAAGCCGGGAGCCGTCAGCCGACAGCCAGCAACCGGAAGCCGGGAGCCGATAGCGGATAGCCGCCAGCGGATCACTCATACATTTTTTTATAGTAATTCTGATACTCTCCGCTTACGATTTCCTGCCACCAGGGCTTATTGTCCAGGTACCAGCGGATGGTCTTCTTAATCCCATCTGCAAATTTCGTCTCCGGCAGCCAGCCCAGTTCTTGATGAATCTTTGCGGGATCGATAGCATATCTCCGGTCATGTCCTTTTCTATCCTTCACATAGGTAATGAGGCTTTCCGGTTTTCCCAGCTCTTTGAGGATGAGCTTTACAATATCAATATTCGCCATTTCGTTATGGCCGCCGATATTGTAGATTTCCCCTACGGTGCCTTTATGGATGATGAGGTCGATGGCCTTGCAGTGGTCCTCCACATAGAGCCAGTCCCTCACGTTTTTGCCATCTCCATACACCGGAAGGGGATTGTCTTCCAGAGCATTCATCATCATAAGAGGAATGAGTTTTTCCGGAAACTGGTAGGGTCCGTAGTTGTTGCTGCAACGGGAAATAGTACAGGGTAGGCCATAGGTCCGGTGATATGCTCCCACAAGGAGATCCGCCCCGGCCTTGGAGCTGCTGTAGGGAGAGCTGGTATGGAGCGGTGTTTTTTCAGTGAAGAAAAGATCTGGTCTGTCCAACGGCAGGTCCCCATACACCTCATCCGTAGAAACCTGGTGATACCGCTCAATGCCGTATTTCCGGCAGGCGTCCATAAGGACTGAGGTACCGATGATGTTTGTTTCCAGAAAGATTTCCGGATTCAGGATGGAACGGTCCACATGGGATTCCGCCGCGAAATTCACCACCACATCCGGATGCTCCTCTTCAAAGAGGCCATATACGGCATCCCTGTCGCAGATATCCATCTTCACAAAGCGGAAATTCGGCTTATCCATGACCGGTGCCAGGGTAGACAGATTTCCTGCGTAGGTCAGCTTATCCAGACAGATGATGCGATAGTCCGGATACTTCTTCATCATATAGAAAATGAAATTAGAACCAATAAATCCGGCGCCGCCGGTGATGATGATAGTCATAATTACACTTTACCTTTCCTCTCATACGGTGTGAAGTACAGCTATCCGCTGTTCGCTTACCGCTTTCCGATTTTGCTTACCGTTTTTCTCTAATTATGTGAACAGCTAACCGGTTTTTGTTATGCCGCCCCATCTCATCCATAGCGCTACAGGTGTCGATGGGATTTATATTCAGGTATCTTCCATTCCTCTCATACGGTGTGAGGCGCAGCTATCCGCTGTCCGCTTACCGCTTTCCGATTTTGCTTACCGTTTTTCTCTAATTATGTGAACAAGTAACCGATGTTTATAGTCTGATTTCTACTGTGTCGAGCCAACCCGCTCTATAAAGCGATAAAGCATTCCCTTCACATTATCACACAGCTGTAAGGCAGAAGCAGCATCCTGCTCTGAAAAGAAGCCCAATTCTATACAAATCAGCAGCTGGGCCTCCACTTCAGCTGTGGAACCGCGGGCTACCGTGAGAAAATAACGTAATTCCTTATCCGAATTTCGTCCGGTTCCCTCCGCAATATTAAGCACAATAGATGTGACAGCCCTGCGTATTTGATTGCCTAATGCATATTTTTCTTCCTGCGGCAGCCTTTCGATCAGCGGGTATACCGTTTTCACCAGCAGCATGGATTTCTTCCATACCTCAAGTCGTCGATAATCCATAGCTATAATAATCAACCTCCATTCGGTCAGCGGATAGGGGATACCTGAAAGCCCACAGCCGAGAACCGATAGCTGGGAGCCGGAAGCCGATAGCCGGAAACCAGCAGCCGACAGCCAGAAGCCGACAGCCCGCGGACAGCGGTCAGCCGATAGCGGACAGCTGTCAGTCTCTCAAAATCTTTCCCTCCACCACCTTCATCAAATACTGCCCATACGGACTCTTTCCGTACTGCTTGGCGCTTTCGGCGAGGGCTTCTTTGTCTATCCAACCGTTGACGTAAGCGATTTCTTCGGGCATGGAAATATGGATGCCTGCCCTGGTTTCGATGGAACGTACAAAGACAGAGGCATCATACAGGGAATCCATGGTTCCCGTATCCAACCAGGCATATCCGCGGCCCAGGGTAATGACATTGAGCTTTCCCCTTTCGAGATAGATTTTATTCAGATCCGTGATTTCCAGCTCACCCCGGGCAGAAGGCCGGATGGTCTTTGCGTATTCGCACACGTGGCCGTCATAGAAATAAAGTCCTGTGACCGCATAGTTCGATTTCGGATGTGCCGGTTTTTCTTCGATGGACTTCGCCCTCCCCTGCTCATCGAAATCAATGACGCCGAAACGCTCCGGATCATCCACATAGTAGCCGAAGACCGTGGCTCCCTCTTTATTTGCCGCCGCCTCTTTCAGATACTTCGTCAGTCCGGCACCGTAGAAAATATTATCCCCCAGAATCATGGCGCAGGGTTCGCCGTCTATGAAGTCCTCTCCTAGGATAAATGCCTGGGCCAGGCCATCCGGTGAAGGCTGCTCCTTATAGGAAAGATGAATCCCATACCGGCTGCCGTCCCCCAGAAGCCTCTCAAAGTTTGGCAGATCCTTGGGCGTGGAAATAATCAGAATATCCCGTATACCCGCCAGCATCAGCGTGGAAAGCGGATAAAAAATCATGGGCTTGTCATAAATAGGAAGCAGCTGCTTCGACGTTACCATAGTTAACGGATAAAGCCTTGTGCCGGAACCTCCGGCGAGAATAATGCCTTTCATAATTTATTCCTTCCATTAGATATGATTAATGAGCGAAATGCAGAGATTCTATACTTTATAGCAACACCTGCAAAACCTTGATTATTTACTTTGACCAATTTCATAATGGATTTCTTTAACTTGCTTTAGACTGACTTCATTGCACTCAAAAAGGGATGGTTCAAAAATAGCCAAATTGAAACCACCGGAATGCATTACGCTTCGGTATTTAATTCCTTGGAACATTTGCTGTCCATTAATAGTAATACTTTTGATGAAATCTGCTATATACTGTGTCGGCACATAGTCAAGAACAGAGTCTGAATGCCTGACAGGTTTACCCATTGCTCCGTCCAGCTTCTCCAACTGTTCTAAATTTACAGCGGATTCTTCGATATCTGACTCAGGCATAATAAAAGGACTTATATCTTTGATTCTGGTTAAGTCTACAACAGAAATATTTTCCTTAAGAATAAACTTTCCTACAGAAACAAAATCATATTTAGCAGCCCGAACTTCATACAATGTTGTATCTTCTGAGTCGCCCAAATATAAGCATTGTATACCGCTGGCACTAACTCGACTATCTACCGCTTTTTCTGCAGGGGGAGCCCCCATACGCTCCGGCGAAATTTTTTGAGGACCGCTGATTCGACTTCTGTAGAAGGGTGTTCCTTTAGTGTATTTGACTTTTAAATATGTCAAATATTTTTGCAGTATATCCAAATTTATATAGTTGCTATGAAACCGATTAATCCGCGTGATATTTTTATTGAAATCTTCCCAGGTATTAGTTCTTAAAAGGCCGTGATTCATTAGATACTTAGAATCAAAGCATCTCCGAAGATATACAGCGCGGTTAAATAAATCCATATTATTTTCATACATGTCAGGACATATCGCAATAAGGGCTTCAATAATTTGGTCTTCGCGAACATTCTCAGAAAAAAGGTGCCAATTTTCATATATAAAATGCTGCATTAAATGCGCTTTATGCCGAAATTCTTTGCAGTCCTTCTTTTCATCGTAGGGCTGATATAAACGCAAAATCTGCTCAAAATACGCTGTCAATGTATCATTACTTTCTGTATCATATACATGATCAGCATTTTGATTACAAAGATCACATTTGCCAGGTTTCCCCACAGCTTGAACTATACTTTTCAACGTCTCATCTGCAAAGCAGTTCTCACAAAAATTCATTTGGCATCTTCCTCTTTATCCAGCTTTTCCATCAGCTCTAAATGATGCATAATTGATAATTTTTTTACAACCCCTAACCCCGGAAATGTTTTATTAAGATAAAGATGCTCAAATTCTCTCATACCGTAAGTATTAAGGCATTTTTTACCTCGAGATTGATTCCACTTTGCAAGCTTCTCTACTGCTTCACCGAACTTTCCAGCAACATCAGTGATGTCATCATTAGAGTCAGATACAAAATGGTGAATACGCAGTTCGTCATTTGCAGGATAAACAATGTGAATGGCTACTGCGTAAGGAGCAAAGCCTGAATCGTTGTATGTCTTGCCCACAATCGAATAATCACCAAACCCTTTAAATCCATCCGATGAATAAAACTTATACTCATCTGTATATGGTTCATCTACTACGCTTGGTTTAGCATAGTCTGCATTTTTATCCTGCTTATGAAAATAATCTTCAAAAACCACATTATTATATGCGCGTGTACCTCGTCTAAAGCGGCTTTCGTCAGGAATCAGATTATAGCAAATACTTGCCCGTTCCTCATCAGACAGCCTAGTGAAAAATTGCAAAGCATCACTGGTCTCACAAACTGTTATTAGCTTTCCTTCAAAGTCAGGCAGCTTACCAAACGGATTCATATTACTATCATTTAAAATATAAGCAGGAACGACAGCCTCCCCTGCACTGCTAATAAAATCCTGATATCTTTTAATCAGTATTGAATTTGAAGAATCCTTCAGGTCATTTGTAAAATTTCCTACCTGAGGATTCATTACTACCCCAATTTTATGCCCCTTTGATTTACAAATCTCCAGAGTTTTAACTAAAGTACTGGTCAAATGCACCGGCTCAATAATAGGAAAAACATGCTTCCCAATTAATTCATTATTGACTAATTCTCTAACCGCTAATAATTCAAACTGACGACCTCTGAGATATGGAAAGTACATTTCACTGCCTCCCGTAAGACCTATTTAAAAAATTATGTAAGCTCAAATAATCTTTTGATGTAAACTTCATAAAATAAACAAGAAACTTCAACTCATAGGGAACCTGCTTAAAAGCATTTTCATCAACAGATACACGTTTTTTCATAATACGCAATGTTTTTGGGTAAGAAATACAAAGTGGCATATTCGTGAACCATTTTTTGCATGCCTGATAAAATTCAAACTGATTAACATCGGGTATACAGCCATAATAATCGAGAAGTATAGACAAGTATTCCTGCTTACGAAGCATTTTAAACAAGACTTCTGAATCAATATATGCATCATTTTTGACCGGCTCTCTAAGACGTTTAAAATAACCATTCTTTTGTAGCAGATAAATTCCCACTGTATCAGGAATCTCTTTAAAATTTAAAATACTTTTCTCGTTCTCGATAGATGTTACCACAACGACATGATCAAAAGCTTTATAATAACTCTCCACTTGGTCTCCCAGTCTTTCAAAATTATCCAGTTCTGTTTTTATCTCATAAACAACAGCCTTGCCATTGATTAAAACAAAATCAGCTTTCGATTTTCCGATTGGCAGTTCTCGAAGAGCAGTCGTAGTACGTACGCTATGCACATGAAGCAGAAGTTTGTTAAGAATCGTGTTTTTATAAAAATACTCATTCCGATACTCTTTTTCTAAAAGCGCATAAATCTGTTGAATAGCACACTGATTTGTATTTGTAAAATCAAAAAAATCTTTCTGCAAGTACTTGTGGATGACTGCCTCATATGTATCATCATCAACTCCATTGATTAAATTGCGAAAAGTTCTATCTGAAAAGAAGCGATTCAAAACTCCGGCCTTTCCTCCTTTCATCTTTCCTCGCTCCTTTCGAAAATAATCTCAGCATTACACCACAATTTGATTATAATCCAACCGTTATCGCTTTCCCATATCAATATCTAATAAAAACAAATAAATTTTCATAATAAAGCAGTAGCCTCGAATGACAGATGAGTGTATTGTATTACTCTATTCATCTTTGCTTTCACATCATTTCGTTAAATGACGCGGAGCATCGGAAACGGAAGCTGCCAATCTTTCTCTCTCATCCTCGTAAATTTGATTTGCAAATTCTTCAATTTTGTGTGTAATCCACATATAGGCAGTAGTACCTTCTGAATAATCCGCCTCTGCATACATGTCTACGCGTCCATCTTCACGAAGTTTTTCTACCTGATTGAGAGCTTCCTGATTACCATGTGGATATACCGCAAACGTAGCACCGCCAAATTTTTTCACTACGGAGAACGCCGGTACATCACTAGGCCCATCAGCAATATAAATCATATGGTTGAACTTTACGCGTCTTGAACTTTCCTGTACTTTAGCATTGACATCAATTTCCGGATGCAACGGAATTCCTTTATTTATTTCAAATAATGCACGAGTCTTACTGGTATTGTCAATCGTAAAACCAATATCTCGCAACTCTGCTTCCTGTGTTTCAGGATCGATTTCATCAATGAGCTCGCAGCCCCATATTCCCTTGACCCATTTTTTCTTCCAAAGATCTGTACCTTCCAAAATTTTACGCATACCTGTACTTACGATATAATTCTCGACTTTGATATTATACTCCTGGTACTTAGCGCTATATTCACTGTACTGGGGAAATTCATTAGTGAATTTAATAAGATCGATTGCCCCAGGATAGAAATGCTGCATAGGACCATAGGACTTCAGCTTTTCATTATTAAGCCCTTTGAATCGGCCATCTCTCACATATTCCAATATTTGGTTTAGGTAAATAGTATCTTTATTAACCAGAATCCCCTTCTCTTTATACTTCTGCGGCAGGGCATTCACTTCATCCCAAAAGTCACTGTCTTTCACATTATATTCCTCAAACAGGGGCGCCTGCATATACCCATCGATCAGCGTTTTGTCAAAATCCCATATCACTGCAATGACATTAGCCATATAACACACCTTCCCTTTAAGTTAAGAAATGAAATTATATAAAATCTTACGAGCAGCTAAGCCATAGCAAATAAGCGCTTTCATAAGAAATCTCTGCCAAAAGTTTACTTGCTCATAATTAGCATAAAAATAATACCTGGACTTAAATAATTGTGCTGTTTTCCCATATCGCTTGATAGATTTATCAATGGAAACTGAGTGATTATGGAAGTATGAAATATCAGTATCTATAATCATTCTGTATCCTAATTTCAAAAACTTTTTTCCTAAAATCTGCTCTTCGTAATATAAAAAAACACGGTCATCTAAGCCATGAATATTTTTATACACTGCTGCATCAATAGCGAATAATGATCCCGGTATCCATTCCACCTGAATGATTCCATGGTTCGGTAAAACATAGTCATTATGAAAATGTACAAATTGCTTTAAAAGGACAGTACATAATAATAACTCCTGCCAGTAGCTGTTTATCTTTCTATTCCTTACCAAAAATGGATCTGCTGGCATATCCATGTATCCGGAAGCTGCCTGCACTTTCAAATTTACCATGTCCTGTACAATTCGAATAAGAAATGCTTCGGAAAATTCCACATCAGGATTGGCAATGACTAAGATATCTACCATATATTTTTCAATCAGATAAAAAGCCCCATAGTTATTACCATAGGAATACCCTCCATTTTTATCGGACTGAATAATATCTACCTTATCCCCAGCCATTGATTTGAGCTGCTGAAATGAACCATCCGGAGACAGATTATCCACAATGACAATATGGTCAATTGCGGAATAGTTCTTAATCTGCTTCAGAATGTGTAATGTAGATGATGCATCATTATAATTCAGAATCACGATTCCAATCTTTTTTTGTTAATCATTAATTTTTCTCCAATCTCTTTATCTGCACTTCTTGCCTCCAATATAGCATCCCGGGTTGCTTCCAGGTACGCGTACCCCAAATATCTATCAGGTTCTAAATAAGCGCCTTCCCCCCACTCATTCCAAGCATTGATGAAGATTAAATTGTCATCAAGTTGACAATCTTTTTGGTAGTGCCGGATAATATCAACTAGCCATTTTTTATATAAAGTTGGCTTCGCACCATGATAAATCACATTTCCATGGCAATTTCTTCTTGGTGTATTATCCCACATAGGCATGACAGCATTATACATGCTTGACGCCAAGAAGTTCTTTTTATAAATTCCATGATTAACCAAATCTGGATAGCTATACACTTCTCCAACAAAATCCTTATTAACAAATGATAAATCGCCATTAATTTTCCGACAATATGGCAGCAGTGATCCTGGCTGGAACTCTGCTGCGGAATCAAAACCTCTCTCCATTACATCATTTTGCCTGTCAGCAGTCCAGACCCCAATAATATAAATATCCCCCACTCCATGAGTAGCACAATATTCCCGCCAGTAATCTAATGTCCGTTGTGGATTAGGCACCATTTGCGGCTTATATATGATAAGAAGTTTTTTACCTTTTACTTTGATATATCTTCTATCCTTCATATAAGGCACAATATCTTGTATAAAATTCCGATAGCTTTCCTCTGTATCACTCTGCCTCATGATAATTTCCTTCGTGCTGCCAAAGAATCCTCTTGTCCAACTTTCATTGGCCCAGCAAAGGCAAAAGGGAAAATCAAGGCTTGAATCATTTAAGAACATATCCAACGGTCGATCAAGCAATCGTTTGCCATCAAACCAGTAAAAATACCAAGAGAACCCAAAGATACCATACATCTTGGCGAGTGTAATCTGCCTGGCTAAATTTTCCTTCAATCTTAAATCATAAAAGCCAAGTTCACCTGGAAGCCTTGGTTGATAATGACCTAAGTACTGTGGTACAGCACGAGATACATTGTTCCACTCCGTGACTCCACGTCCCCACCAAGCGTTATTTTCAGGCGTAGGATGCATCTGTGGAAGGTAATAAGCAATTAGTTTCGGATCTCCGTCCTGCCTTTGATAAGGCGACTCTGTGATTGACTTAAAATCCGGACTTTGCGCAGTAGGAATAGAGAGAACCTGTTGGATATATTTCTCAGCTATCTCTGCTCCATCATTCTTATACTTTACCCCTTCGCTTCTAACTATTTTTTTTACTTGGTAAAAAAAGGCTTCCTTTTCTTCCGATGAAAGAAAAGGAAGTTTCCAATAAACGTCTTTTAAAATTTTCGGAATTAGCATACTCTCCACCTTAAAATGTTGTTAATAAAATAAGTCAGCAGGCCTCATTCGAGTAGAGCTAATAATCCACCCTTCTTATTATACTGGTTCCTGCCTCTGACTGGTAGCCAATGTCATGGTAATATCACGCTCTCGCTAGGGCTTTCATTCTTTCGCACTTGTTATACAAAACTTGGCACTATTCCCTTATTCTTTAAAGGAATTTTTGATTGCCTTTTCATTGACATTCCTAACTGTATCACCGTAGTAACCATGTGTCCATATATGCAGTTTTACTTGCCTTCTACATAATATGGGGAAATTATCTAATATAAATGCACTTCTATTACTCAGGTATGCAATACGCAACTTCCTTTGCTATCCTCAACTCATCCTTAGATTGATTTTATTTTGTCATTGTTCACAACTGCTTAAATAATTTTAATTTGAATTGAAAATAATAAAGCCAGTAAAATCCGAACAATCAGCTAAATTCAATCTCAATATAAGTTTTATAAGATTTTATCTTCTTACGGATTCGAAAGTTAAAATAGCTTAATATATTTACTTCTGTACAAATTTATCAATTTCATGATGGAATCTTTCCTGTTCATTACTAATTTTTACCAATAATTGATTTGCATTTATTGTAAACTGCCTCTTATTAAACCCGGAAACATATTCTGATATTTTTTCCTCATATATTTTTCCATTATGCACTTGACTGCCAGGCAAAGAAATTCCGAGTCCATATTTTTCTACTATTTCTGCTAAGTATGTCCCCTCTGTCACAATAAGCGGTTTCTTAAAAATTAATGCATCATAAAGACGGTTGGGTAATGCTGACAGCACTTCAATTTTTTGATTGCCATATAGCGAATTGATAATATCAATTTTCTTATATAATGTCGGTTTCTCTTCATTTTGAAAAGCTCCTGAAAATTCAATATTTTTAATTTGATGATTTTTGCAATATTCTTCCAAATGGCAATCTGAAACTTCCCGTCCATAAAAAGCAAGATTAAACCGACTACTTTGCTTAAAACTCTCAATCAATGCAATATTTTCATCATAATATCTAACTGCTCCTACAAAACCTATGGTAATTTTCTTATTATTCCTGTCTAAGCTTGGATATTTCTCCACTTTATCCAGATTACTGATATTATGGTTAAGAATAATTTTTTTATTTTCTCCTAAAAATTTTTCAAATCCTCTTGATGAAATCGTTGTAAAAAAAGACGAATCTATTAATTGATGTACTACTTTTAAATAAAAACTGATTTTTTCATATGTGTAGTCTCTAATATCCAAAAGAAAACGATTTTTATATTGCTTCAAAAGAACATCATGAAGCAAAAAGCCAGGCATTGTATTCAAGACAATAATCTTATCATATTTACCTTCTTTTATAATCTTTTTAACTGTATTCCTGAAGAGATAAAAAGGATATATCTTTTTTAATTTGTTTCCACCTAATGTACAAATCCTGTGAAATATAAATTCATTTCCCAGTTTCTCCAAAGAACCATTAGAAAACCTATCCCAAAGGAAAATATTATATTCATGTCCTGCTTTCGAAATTGCATCCTCATATTGTTTAGCATAAGGCGTCATAGATCTGGGATGAAAAGCAATAATCAAAAACTTCATTTATTCAACACCTCTTAAAATTAAAGCAGAATATTTATTCGAGATTTATATTTATTTAGGTTTGGCTAGGCAGGAAAGTGATTTCCTTTACAGAAATAAATTCATTAGATAAAAATCTTACTCTTATAAATAGATTTCGTAACAAACCTCTTGATTGGATTTAAGCTAAAGAATTCTGCCATAAGCCATGATATGACCAGAAGCATAAAAAATACCAATAAGTGATTATTTCCTGTCCACTTCAATAGGGTGTGATTCATCAGATTGATATTTACCTGGTGCACTATATACAATTCAAAACTGATGTTTCCCAAATGTGTCAATACCCGATTTCCAAAAATAGCATTAAAGATACCACCTGGCAAGGTAAAAGCAAAAATCAAAACTAATGTAAGCAGAATAAATGGAGCCGGCACCCATTGCTTATCAAATAAATGACATGCAGCAAAATAAAATACTAAGGTCACACATTGGATAACGGATATCTTCCAAGAGGATACTTTTAGATCTGTCTTCTCTAAAACCAGGAATCCTGTATATCCCAGCAAGAAATCAAATAGCCGATAAGCCGGATTGCAATACCAGCCAAATACTCCCGGCCAGGGATTCATTCCCATTTTATATCCAAACGTATCAAATGCCATTTTCAAGAGCAAGAGTATTAGGAATGAGAATACTGCTGTACCCCCCCACTTTTTACATCTAAAGAAGTGAATAATGAAGGGGACACAGAGATAGATAAACAAAATGCAGGAAAGAAACCATGTAACTCCATTAAACGTAAATTTTGCTGGATCATACCAGCTCTTCAAAAGCATTATGTTGAGAAATACATCTCGAATAAATCCTGATAATCCACTTGGATAATTGAATCCATGTCTCTCCATGTGAAAAAGAATAATCAAGAAGGTCAGGAGATGTAAAAAATAAAATTTCTTAGCTTTCGATAGCATGTATAAAAATGAAGATCTCAAATCATAATCAAATTCAGCATTCCTATAATTATATGCTATTAAGTATCCGGATAAAACAAAGAATATTTCTACGCCACGCGCACCATAATCAAAATACTTATTGGACCATAAAAGCCAACCTGCATGATTCAGAAATATAAATAAAAATCCCAAAAATCGTAGACCTTGTAAAGAATTTAGCTTTTGCAAATCTTTAAACTCCCTCATCAAATTTCATTTTTTATACAAATTATCGCATTTGCACACAGGTAACTTAATTATCTTCTCCCAGTTACTTTCCTCTTTAAAAAATCAGCAATTTTCTTAGGCCAGTCAATATTTTCCAGAAATACTACCGGCACCTCGCACTTTTTCAGATTCTGTCTTTCCAGCCACACATTAAAAAGCCGTTCCGACATGAAACCGAAAAGCCGAGCCTCATAGGTATCGTAGCCGGATAAATCTGTTCTCTTCTCCAGTTCAAAAAGAATGTCAAAAAGCCAGCTGCAGTATTCATTAAAGAGAGACTTCTTCATGACAAACATGTTCAGTATGTGCAGCCTTCTCCGGTTCATAACCCTGGTAAAAGCATCGGAATAGCCAGGATACTTTTCAGAAATAATCTTTTCTACTTCATCCAAGTCCTTTTTATAATGGGCATGCTCATACTGGCTGCGCACGGTCTCAATATAGTAATTTCTCTTCACCGGAAGAATGACATCATACTTCTGCAGAAGCCTTTCATAATCCGCCCTGTGAAAAATAGCCTTCTTTTTCTTCTCTATATCCTTCGTATGCACTTTGCGGCCAAAGTACCGACGGTAATGACAGAGCCCAATATACTCGCAGTTCATATTCTTCCAAGCCCAGTAGAGGCCGGTGAGTTCGCAGTAGTTGGGATTCTTCGAGGAAATGTTTTCGCCTGTATTGTCCGGCGTATATCCCAGCGGCTCCTTCCCCTCCGCTCCTACATGAAGAGGCATGTACACATCATCCGCCGGCATCCAGTACTTCTTGTGAGCCGCTACCAGTATTTTTATATCCATGAGTTCTTTCCTTCCTTATTGAGATTTGAGTTTTGAGGTTTGAGGTTTGAGGGCTGAGATTTGAGTTCTGAGATGAGTGGTGAGCGCTACCTTCACTTCTATTTCCCTCCCATTCCTCAATTCTCTTTCCTTCTCTTATCTCGATTTTCCCTCCTCAAATCTCTTTCCTCAATTCTTCCCCTCTCAATTCTCAAACCTCTTTCCTCAAATCTCTTACTTACCTATTCTCTTCCCTATCTTCACAATCATAGTACCAAGCATTCGGACGATTTCATCGCAGAGAGACAGGGCTGCCTGAGCATCGCCAGGACTCACATAATGCAAATCTTCAGAAATAAGAATCTGTGTTTCTACTTCCGCAGCAGACCCTTTGGAAATTCGTAAAAAATGGATAAACTCCCGATCAGAGCCTCTCCCAAAACCTTCGGCTATATTTGATGGAATGGAAACCGCTGCCCGCCTTATTTGATTTGTCAGGCCAAATACTTCATCACGAGGAAATCGACTTGCTAAGCGATAGATAGTACGTGCCAATTCCATCGATTTCTGCCAGACAATCAAATCCTTGTAATCCGTCATTCACTCCACCACCCTCAAATCTCAAATCTCAATTCTCAAATCTCTTTCCTGCCAGCTTCAGCGCGCTATCAATCACCGCATCCATATCATAATACTTATATTCGCCCAGACGTCCTCCAAAGATAACTTTATATTCCTTATCTGCCAATGCTTTATATTCCTTATAAAGTTTGCTATTCTTTTCATCATTGACTGGATAATATGGTTCGTCTCCCACTTTCCATTCAGAGGAGTATTCCCGGCTGATAACTGTTTTGGGCAGATCATTGCCATTAGCGTCCTTGCCAAATTCAAACCATTTATGTTCGATAATACGGGTCCACGGTGTTTCTCTGTCTGTATAGTTAACTGCGGCATTGCCCTGGAAGTTTGGCTTATCCAGCACTTCGGTTTCAAAGCGGACACTTCTGTATTCCAACGGTCCCAGATTATAATTGAAGTAGGCATCTATCGGCCCGGTGTAAACCACCTTATCAGCCAGCTTGTCCAGTTCTTCCTTGCTTTCCAGATAATCACAATTAAGCTTTACCGCGATTCCCTTAAGCATATTGGCGACCATATTGGTATATCCGCCCACAGGAATCCCCTGATACAGAGCGTTAAAATAGTTGTTATCAAACGTCAGACGAACTGGGAGACGCTTGATAATAAACGCCGGAAGTTCGGTACAGGGACGCCCCCACTGCTTCTCCGTATATCCTTTAATCAGTTTTTCATAAATATCAGTTCCTACCAGGGAAATAGCCTGTTCTTCCAGATTCTGAGGGTTTATGATTCCAGCAACTTTTCTCTGCTCTTCAATCTTCGCTGTGGCTCCTTCTGGCGTTACCACACCCCACATCTTATTAAACGTATACATATTAAAAGGAAGGGAATAAAGTTCCCCATGATAATTGGCCACCGGAGAATTGGTGAAACGGTTAAACACAGCAAACTGATTCACATAGTCCCACACATGCTTCAAGTTCGTATGAAAAATATGGGCACCATATTTATGCACATGGATTCCTTCCACATCTTCTGTATATACATTACCGGCAATATGAGGCCGTTTGTCTACCACGAGAACGGTTTTCCCTGCTTTTACTGCTTCATGGGCAAATACAGCTCCAAAAAGTCCTGCTCCAACAATCAGATAATCGTATTTCACGGATTATATCCTCTCTATGTACAACATTATTCCTACTATTATTTTTTATATCCTTCTGGATTCTTAGCCTGCCAGTTCCATGTATCCCTGCACATGTCTTCCAGTGTTCGTTCCGCATGCCAGCCAAGTACTTTCTGCGCCTTGGTTGAATCTGCCCAGAATTTCGGAAGATCTCCCGCTCTTCGTGGCCCGATTTCGTATTTCACTTTAACCCCGGTAGCCTTTTCAAATGCATGAATGATATCGAGAACGCTGTAAGGAGTGCCTGTTCCCAGGTTAAACACTTCAACGCCCTTGTGGCTAGCTGTATATTCTACTGCCTTTACATGGCCATTTGCCAGGTCCATCACATGAATATAGTCACGAAGACAGGTTCCATCTGATGTGGGATAGTCTCCTCCAAACACCGTGAGATGGTCTCTTCTACCAACTGCCACCTGAGCAATATAAGGCATCAGATTATTAGGAATTCCCTGTGGATCTTCCCCAATCAGACCACTTTCATGGGCTCCAATAGGGTTAAAGTAACGAAGGAGAATCACGGATAATTTCGGGTTCGCTTTAGCGGCATCTTCAAGAATCTGTTCCATCATCACTTTGGTCCAGCCATAGGGATTGGAGCAGCTCCCTCGATGCATGGTTTCCACATAAGGTGGCGTATTTTCTTCCCCATACACCGTGGCTGAAGAGGAGAAAACAAACTGATTAACTCCCGCTTCTTCCATGCATTCCAGCAGAGTCAGTGTAGTATCTATGTTATTGCGGTAATACTTCAACGGAAGACGAACGGATTCTCCCACTGCCTTAAGTCCGGCAAAATGAATGACACAATCAATGTGATTTTCAGAAAAGATATGACGCATCTTTTCCTTATCCTTGACATCGGCTTTATAGGAAACCACGGTTTTGCCTGTAATTTTTTCTATTCTATGGATAACTTCCGGACTGCTGTTACTGTAGTCATCCACAATTATCACATGGTGACCAGCATTAAGCAGTTCCACTGCGGTATGTGAACCAATATATCCGGCACCGCCGGCAAGTAATACATTCATTATGTTCATACTCCTTTACTCAAAATCACACTATCTTATTACCCATATTGGAATAATATCAAGACAGATTTCTTACCACATCAGACAGATAATTTTTAAATGCCGGGCCCAGATCATTCCTTTGAAGTGCATATTCTACGGTAGCTTTAAGGAACCCCAGCTTATTACCTGTATCATAACGCTTGCCCTTGAAATTGTAAGCATATACATTGCCGTTGTGAGCCATAACTTTGAGTGCATCGGTAAGCTGGATTTCTCCCCCTTTCCCCGGTTTCGTATGTTCCAGTATTTCAAATATATCCGGGGTAATAACATATCTGCCCAGAGCTGCCAACCGGCTCGGTGCCTCTTCTATTTTAGGCTTTTCCACCATATCTTCTACAAGAACAAGGTCAGAGTTTTCCGTAAGATTCCCTTTTATGATTCCGTAGGAGGAAACCTGTTCTCTTTCAACCAGCTGACAACCCACAATAGTGCCTCCGGTTTTTTCATATTGTTCAAGCAGCTGTCCCAGGGCCGGTGTATCATCTCCGTTATACACCAGGTCATCCCCCAGAATAACTCCAAAAGGTTCCCCATCAGTAAAATCTTTAGCACAGAGTATAGCATCTCCCAATCCTCTCATGTGCTGCTGCCGAATATAATGTACTTTAATATTCGCTACTTTACGCACTTCGTCCAGTAATTCCATCTTGTTGTGCTCAAATAAATGCTGTTCAAGTTCCGGTGATGAATCAAAGTGATCTTCAATGGCACGTTTTGCATGTCCGCTGATTATCAGTATATCTTCAATTCCACTGTCTAATATTTCTTCCACTATATATTGAATTGTCGGTTTATCTACAATAGGAAGCATTTCCTTTGGCATGGCTTTTGTTTCTGGCAAAAAACGAGTTCCAAATCCTGCCGCTGGAATGACTGCTTTACGAATTTTCAATTTTTATCCATCCTTATATCTGATTAATAAGCACCACGACTGTGAATTACTGCGAACAATGTGCGCCAGATGAGAATGATATCAAGCCATACACTCCAGTTATGAACATACCAACGATCCATGGCCACCCGTTCCGGATAATCAATATCACTTCGACCACTAGCCTGCCAGAGGCCCGTGATTCCTGGAAGTACCATGTAATATTCTTTAATATACTGTTCATACCTAGGCACTTCTTTCTGCACAATGGGCCGAGGACCTACCAGGGACATTTCCCCCTTCAGTACGTTGAGAAGCTGTGGAAGTTCATCAAGACTGGTCTTTCGAAGAAAAGCACCACTTTTCGTAATACGTGGATCGTTTTTCAGTTTAAAATCCCGTTCCCATTCTTCTTTTGCCTTTGGATCTGTGGCCAGAAGTTTTTCCAGTCGTTCTTTCGAATCTACGACCATGGAACGGAATTTGTAGCAGTTGAATTCCTTTCCATCCTTGCCCACCCGACGATGTTTAAAGAACGCCGGTCCAGGAGAGTCCAGCTTAACCCATACAAAAACAGCCAGCAGGAGTGGTGAGATTAGAATTCCTCCACATACAGTACACACAATATCAAATATTCTCTTTATGATTTGATTTGTCCGAAACGCCAAATTATTTTTAATATTTAAGAGCATAATCCGGGTGTCAAAGAAAGATTCCACTTCCACATTTGACATCGGTACGCCTACCAGATTTGGAACTACGCTTACATAGGGAACCAGTGTCTGCGCACGATAGAGGAGATGATTCAGCTGGTCCTGTGGCAGTCCTGGTGCCGCGATGATTACATCCTGAATTCCGGTTTCAGCAATTACCTTTTCCAGATCGTTAAACCCTCCAAGGATCGGGTATGTTTGGGCATAGTGGGAAGATGGCTCAAAATCCTCAAGAAATCCGCCTACCCGATAGTTGATGAATACATTACTTTTCCCTTCATCAATCGCTGCATCGGCTGTCTTTCCGGCACCTACTACCAGAACAGGAATCTGAAGTCCAGGCATCTTACGGATGCATAAGGCGGTAATATATTTTTCAATTACCAAGAACAGGTAGACGATGACCGCAAAAAGCCCTACATACAGACGGGATACCTGGCCGGAAACCTGGGTAAGGAACATGAGGATGATGGAAAAAGCAATTCCCCCCAGGCAGGCTTTAAACAGTTTTTCCAACATCTGTGCACTGGTATAATGTTTGGAATATATTCCGGCAAATGCCAGCGCCAGAAGGAATACGGCAGGTGTCACTATATAGATGTATATGGCGTTTACCTGAAATATATTGCCCATCAGGAAATTTCTGATATGGAAGGCTATCCATTCGGCCAATAAAATTCCCACATAATCTCCGCAAAGATATATGGCTTTGCTTATAAGGCGAATCAGAGAAGCACTGCGAGGCTTCTTTTTCTGTTTTCTTTCTGCATGGTTAATCCACTGCTGCATGCTTTTCTCCATTGTTAACTAGATATACAAATTTCGACATTCTCGTTATAGTCAAATAGGTATCCCCTTTCTTTAAATTGGAGATACCTATTTCGGTTCGTATTGCTTTCCAGCATATGGTCGAGTATCTGGACGATTTCGAGTGCGCTGTCCTTTTTATCATTGCCACAGGCAAGTGCCATTTGCTTGAGTTTATCTTCATTTTTCAGCAGACCGTCGACTGTGTCCGCCAGTTCATTTTTCCTAATCCAGACAGCACATCCCTGTTCTTCCAGATGCTGGGCGTTTGCCCGTTCCTGTCCGGGAAGGGCGTTGACCAAAACCATAGGCAGATTCATGGTCAGCGCTTCTGTACAGGTGAGCGCACCAGGTTTGGTGACGATGAGTTCACTCTTACTCATCATTTCTGCCACTTTATTGGTATAGCTGTGGAGATCCACCGGATGCCGGAGGCTTGACCGGATAGATGCCACTTCTTCATATAGATTGATATTCTGTCCCGTAGCAATAATAAACTGGCTCACGGAATCAACCTTGTCCAGACGTAGAAGAGTATCTGTAATATTTCCGAGTCCCAGGCCCCCACCCATGATGAGTACGGTCCCTTTTTCTTTAGGACTTGGATTTTTCAGTTCTTCATAGAAGGATTTGCGAACTGGGATTCCCGTGGTGTGAATAATATTTCTCGGCACATTATGGGCTTCCAGTTTACGCGCCAAATCCTCGGAAGGGACGCAGTACACATCCAGATGTTTGTACACCCAGAGCTGATGAATATCAAAGTCGGTAATAACTCCGAGAAGAGGGGTATTAATGTCCCCTTCCTTCTTCAGCAAATTGGCTGCACAGGCCGGAAATGGATGGGTAAACAACAGGGCATCCGGTTTCAAGACGGTAATCAGCCTCTTCATCCGCTTTCGGAAACTCCAGGAAAGAAGACTCTGAAACGTTGCTCCTAAATGCCTGTTCTGTGAATTGCTATATAGACTATCGTACATTTCAGGGAATATACGAATCATTTTCAGGTAAGATTCTTTTAAGACGTGATCAATGGAAAGAACATCCCTGGACAGAAAATCCAGCACGCGAACCGCATCATCGGGATGAACCTGTTTGATGGTCTCCGCAATAGCCCGAGCCGCCTGAGAATGCCCCTCTCCAATAAAAGCAGTCATGATGAAAAATTCACGTTTCTTCTGCATTTTTCTCCTCATATATATTTATATATTTTAGCATAAAAGTAAGACTCTGTGCAGGAGAAGATGAGCGGAGTTCAAGGTCGGTGCAAATTCTTAAAAAATTTGCAGGTCGGCAAGAATCTATACTCTAAAAATTGTCGTGCTGCCATTTATCAAGCTTTTTAGCAGACCGGGCTTCCTTTTGTAAAAATCAAAAATTTGAAGCCAGAAATGGCAAACCATTGTCATTTCTCTGCAAGCCTTCGGCTCGGGACAGCAAAATCTTCCATTGGAAGATTTCGAGGGAAAAATTCTGCGAATAGCTTTTTATAAATTCCCCTCATCATCTCCCAAAACATTTCATTTTGTTCAGTTCCTGAATAAGATTGATCTTAGCATTTATTTATCAATTCACTTTTCAGTCTGTTTTGGCTGGGTCGTTTCCGGGTTCCTTACTTCTGCGTTGTCCCATGCGGGGTTCCTCAGGATTTCGGGGTCTTTGCCTGTGAAGACTCTTTTGGCGTAGATGTCGTCATCGAGCTGCCATTTGAGCCAGGCGGTGATGTAGGCGTCGGCGGCGGTCTGGATGTCCAGGTGGTCTGCGTCTTTTCTTCTTCCCATGGCGGCTGTCTTTGACTGGATTTTGCTGTAGTTTTCCTTCATTTCATCGAGCGGTGTGATAAGTTTCCTGTCAAGGATGCCTGTGCCGGCTGCCATGAAGACGGGGATAGTGACTTTGGACGGGTCGTAGATCCAGACGGGCAGGTGGAGTTTTTCTCCGATGGATTTCGTGACGCCTGAAACGGTGACCATGGTCTTGAATTTATCGCCGTCTTTCCCTTCAAGTGTATTGTAAGCACCGGCACCTCCCTGAGAGTAGCCTACGATGCCGATTTCCTTTTCATCGATCTGATGATAAAGAGGGCTTTTGGAATCCTGATTGGCCGCAAGGGCCTGATCGAGTGTCCATTCGGCAGAGAAGCCCGGCGCTGTCTGCGCATCCGTATTTCCTGCCACGACGAAGCCCCAGGAGGCGAGATGCCTGAAGATGGGTTCGTCCTTGTCGCAGGATCCGCCGGTGCCGTTCAGGGTGATGACGAGGGGTCGGGGCCTTTCGCGCCCTGCCTGCTGCACGGGATACCAGACTTTGTACTTGTAATTTCCATATTTCGCTTCACCGTCAGAGAGGACGACGGACTTCACCTCGTAGGGCCCGTGCCAGCGGTAGCGCTGCTCGATTTTCCCCGGGTCGTTGTACTTCATGGTGTAATCGGGGTCGATTTCGTAGGCCGCCATGGCAGGCGTGAGATAGAGTGAAGCGGCGAGACAAATGCCCGCCGCCAGAATTTTCTTTATATGTTTCATTCGTTTCCTTCCAAGGGAATTCCCTTGATGCTTATATCTGTCCAGCCTGCATTCTTCATGAATTCACCGTCTTTTCCAAAGATGGAGGCTGCTTTTTCATCGCCAGAAAGGATCATGCGGAACCATGCTGTCATGTATGCGTCGGCGCGTGTCATGACGCGGAGGTGGTCCTCGCCTTTCATGCGTCCGATGACGGCCGGTCCTTTTGCGGCCTGATAAATGCCTTCCATGTCTTCCTTAGGAGCGAGAATGCCATTTTCGATGCCGTCTCCGCCTGAGGCGATGAATACGGGAACCGTAATCTGGGACGGGTCGTATGACCATGCAGCAGCTTTTGCTTTCTCGATGAAGGAAAGCGTCATGGGGCTTGCCAGGTACAGCGCACTGTAATGGTCCTTGTTCTTCGAGATGGTCGCCTGACGGATAGCGCCGGCGCCTCCCTGGAAGTAGCCGATGCCTCCGATGTGATCCAGATCGATGCGGTCATGGAAAAGGCTTCCCTGCTTTTCGTTTTCAGAGAGCATTTTCTCGAGCGTCTTGGCCGCTGTTTCGCCGCGTCCCGAGTTCAGTGCATCGTTGCCGGCTGCAATGAAGCCCCAGGAGGCAAGGTGCTGGAGAATCGCGATAAAAGAGGTGCAGGAGAATTCCATGCCATTGGAAATGATGAGAAGCGGGTATTTCTTCCCTTCTTCCATGGATGCAGGGTACCAGACGTGAATGTTCTGGACGCCTTTGGGATCGGTATTTCCTGTCTTGAAGATTTTCTCTTCGACCTTTTCAGAACCGTCCGCCGCATATTCCATTTCGAGGGCGCCGCGGTTTCTGCTGCCGCGTCCATAGCCCGGGTGCACCGGGGTCTTCATTTCATTGGCATAGGCGTAGTCACAGAAGAGCGCAGCCGATGCGCGTCCGGAGACGAGCTTGACGGCGCGCGCGGTGAATTTCTTGAAAATATCCATAGTCGTCCTTTCCCGGTATGTCCGTTACTTGCCTGCGAGCATGAGGAATTCCTTGCGGAGTTCGATGTCTTTCTTAAAAGCACCGGAGACGGATACCGTCCTGGTGCGGGTGCCCGGCTTCTTGATGCCACGGGCGGTCATGCAGGAGTGTTCGCCGTCGATCAGGACAGCGACGTCGTCAGAGCCCGTGACTTTCTTCATGATGTCACGGATGTCGGTGCCGATGCGTTCCTGAATCTGGAAGCGGCGGGATACGGCGTCTGCGATGCGGGCGATCTTGGAAAGTCCGATGACGCGGCCTTTCGGCATATATCCGACGGTGACTTTCATATTGTACATGAGAGCGATATGGTGTTCGCAGTGGGAGAAGATTTCAATGTCCTTCACGACGACCATGTCGCTTTCCGGTGATTCGAAGGTCTTGTCGAATTCGCGGACGATTTCGTCATTGGAAATGCTGCAGTACTTGAACTGTTCTTCCATCATGTCTGCGAAGCGTTTCGGCGTCTCCAGGAGGCCTTCCCTTCCGGGGTCGTCTCCGACTGCTTCAATGATGAGGCGGGCTGCCTCTTCGAGTTTCTTTCGATCCATTTTTATACGCCCCTTCTGTTCGGGTCCCAGATGATCTTGTGAAGCTGCACCTGCACCCTCACGCGGCTCAGCCGGTTTTCCCTGACATACTCTACCAATTCCGCCGGCGTGATTTTCCCCCAGACGGGAGAAACGAAGAATTCCGGATGGTCTTTTCTTTCGAAGTACGTCTTTGTGATTTCCTTCATTTCATCCAGGTCTTCCTTCGAGCCGACGACAAATTTCAACACGTCTTTTTCTTTCAGGATGGGGAAATTTTCTTTCCTCATGGATTCTTTCATGCCGCTTCCCGAGCACTTGAAGTCCATCGTGTAGAAAACGCCGGACGGGCGGTCTTCCCAAAGGGGAACGGCGCCGTTCGTTTCTATATTGATGTCATAGCCTTCTTCGGAGAGTCTTTCGCAGAGATGGCGGAGCGGATGAAGCATCGGCTCGCCGCCGGTCAGTGTGATGTTCTTCCAAGGGAAGGCGTGGATGCGGCGGATGAGTTCATCTTCCGTCAGCGCTTCCTTTGTGTCGGAAAGTTCAAGCGAGTAAGCGGTGTCGCAGTACGTGCAGCGCAGGTTGCAGCCTGCCAGTCTTACGAAAATGGCCATGCAGCCGGTTCTTTTTCCTTCGCCGTCGATGCTGTCGAAGATCTCGGTCACATGGAAAAGTCCGTCGTCATAGCGGTACTCACTTTTCATAGGTGGCCACGTTTCCTTCCGTTTCCTGTACAGATACGCGTACACAGTGCGGGATGCGGTCGCAGAGCCACTTGGCCATGTTTTCGGCGGTCGGGTTGATATCCCCCATGACGTCATTGATGAGGGCGTGGTCGAAGCGGTTCACGATTTCCTTGATCTTGCTGAAATCGACGACCATGCCGTTGTGGTCGACTTCCTCGCTCTGGACGGTGACGGTGATGATCCAGTTATGGCCATGCAGGTTCGTGCACTTGCTTTCATAATCGAGGTGCAGGTAATGCGCCCCGGATACTTCCATTCTCTTTGTTACGGTAAACATAATATTCCTTTCTCGGCTCAGAGGGCCGGGTCTTTAACGCCGTTCGCAGCAAACGCAGCTGCACGGTCTATACAGGTCCCGCAGGTTCCGCAGGGTTTCTCGCCGCCTTCATAGCAGCTCCATGTGAGTTCATAAGGTGTCTTGAGCTTAAGGCCCATAGCTACGACGCTTGCCTTGTTCAGCTTGGCGAAGGGGAATGCCAGATGGACTTTTCCGTATGTGCCGATGGAAACTGCATCTCCCATAGCTTTCAGGAATGGCTCGCTGCAGTCGGCATACGCATCGCCGGCCGCATCATCGGCATGGGCGCCGATATAAATATCTACGTCGTCGTCTTCAAAGAGGCTGGCTGCCAGCGAAGCCGCTGTGGAGAGCATCAGTCCGTTTCTGAAGGGGACGTACGTGGAAACTTTTCCTTCTCCGTTCTTCTCAATCTGCTCGGCATAGCTTTCATGCACGATTTCCTGCGTGGAGCCTTCAAGGAGCGAGCAGTTCGAATACTGGAAGAGGGAGGAAAGATCGAATTCATAATGCCGTAGGTGGTAGTATTCTGCCACTTTGCGCGCGGCCAGGATTTCTTTCTTATGTTTCTGGCCATAAAAAATAGAAGCAGTCACAACATTGTCTGCTCCCAGTCTGTCGACAGCCAGGGATACGCACGTCGTGGAATCGACGCCCCCGCTGGATAATATGATTGCCTTTTTCATCATTCCTCCTGTTTTTTTAAGTTGGTTGACAGCTGACAACTGAATATCGTATTTAACTATTATACCACGACGGGCAAGTGCAAAAAAGGCAAGGGCATCCTACCGCTTCCCGCGGATTTCCTGTATAATAAAGACGTCCAATATAGTTAAGAACAAGGAGGACAATATGCAGGGCGGCGACGCAGATGAATTTATCGACTTTATGAATGACGGGGAAGCTTCCGTCAGGCACAAGAGCTATGTGTACCGTTTTTCGGGGCTGAAGTTCCATCCGGGAAGGGACACTAACAGCATCAGCGTGGAGAAGTACCGCTTCACGGGCGAGCCTTTCGAAGAGTTCATGGAAATGGTGTACTACTACGAAAGTGACGACGCGGAAGATGTGCTGAACCATCTCACCGAAGATATCCTCTGGGATGGCAAGACCTTCTACGAACTGGAAAAAGCACTCACATGGATTGACTGGTGATGAAATGAAAAAAGGCTGCAGCGAGATATATCTTTCGCCGCAGCCTTTTCAAGTGCTTACTTTTAAGTTCTTACATTCCTACTGTTTCATCGAGCGGTTCTTCGCAGAAGAGTTTCATGGCGCCTTCTGCCATCTTGCCGCCTTCGTGGGCAGCGCCTTCTACGACGCCTTTCTTCCAGTTGAAGGGAACGCCGAGTTCTTCGGCTTTCTTCTGGCAGGCATCGAAGTAATGGAGGCAGCGTTCCATGCGGTTCTTGCCCTGTGCATCGGCCTCGGGGGTCGCGCGGAAAGGCTGCTCTCTGGAAACGTCCTCGCTTCCCATCAGCATGATGACGGGGAGAGCAAAGGCAGAAGCCAGATCGGCATCGGAAAGGCCGAGGCCCTTTGTGCCGTACGGGTAGCAGGTGGTATCGTCAGGCATCGTGAACCATCCCGCATTGGCGCAGACGATGGCATCGACGTCAGCTCTTCCATCAAGAAGGCTGTAGCGATGCATGAACTGGCCGCCGGCAGAATGGCCGAAAATGATGACCTTTCCCTTGGCATGGGTTCTTGCGCGGACAGCGGCAACGATATGGTTCACGGCATCGAAGGACCAGTGGTTTCTTGGCTGGATCGTTCCTTCCTCGCCTTCCTTGTCCTGCACGTTTCCTTCCTGATACCAGCGCGCGCCCGGATATTTCTTCGCCGAGAATTCAGGGCATGCGATCAGCATGTTGTACTTCACGGCAAGGCTTTCCATATGGCGTTCGAATTTCTCTGCGCGGCGTGTCACGTCCGGGAAGGAAATGAAGATGGGCTGGTCCTCGGTCCAGGTAGCCGGACGGTAGTAGTAGACCGGAATCGGATCGCGGCAGGTGCCTGTCTGTTCCGCCAGAAAACGGAAGCTCTCTCCCACGGGAAGGCGCTTCTTTTCTTTTCCTTTTTTATGTTTCGGCAGAAGATACGCCGTCAGCGCGCCTGCAGCCAGAGCCGCCAGCGCTTTTATCAATGTGCTCATGAAATGCTCCTTATCACAGGCTTTCACCTGATTGAATGATTTCTGAGAAAGTATCGCAACGCCCTCATTATACCATGAACTCATAGAAATGCTAGAGTGAAAGATTTCTATTTTTCGTTGGTCGAAAATCAGTCACTTCTCTTTATTTATATATACTTATATATAAGGAAATAGGGAATAAGAAAAAGAGCTGTGGAAGGATTCCTCCCTGCACAGCCCTTTTTATATTGCTTATTTCCCTTCTGCTTTTTCCACGCCGTCTTTCATGGAGCGGATGTATGCGGCAAGCGGCTCGTCTGCTTTGCTGCCATGCTCTTCGATGATCTTGACGATGGCGCTTCCCACGATGGCGCCGTCAGAAGCTCCCGCCATGTCTTCCGCCTGATCGGGCGTTGCAATGCCGAAGCCAACGGCGACGGGAACGTCCGTGTACTTCCTGATCGTATCGGTGATGGCTTTGACGTTCGTCGTGATTTCGCTCCTGACGCCTGTGACCCCCATGGAGGAAACGAGGTAGATGAAGCCTTCTGCATCTCTCGCAATCATGCCGACGCGGCCTTCAGAGGTCGGGGCGATGAGGGAGATGATCTTCACGCCATGCGCTCTGGCGGGTTCTGCGAGTTCTCCTTTTTCTTCATATGGCATGTCTGGAACGATGATGCCGGAGATGCCTGCCTTCTCGCAGCGGGCAAAGAATTTCTCTGCGCCGTAGACGTAGACCGGATTGAGGTAGGTCATGAAGACGAGAGGAATATCGATTTTCAGAGCGACTCTTTCTACCATGTCGAAGATCTTGTCTGTCGTGGTGCCGGCAGCAAGGGCGCGGATGGTCGCTTTCTGGATGACTTCCCCTTCTGCCACAGGATCGGAGAAAGGAATACCAATTTCAATCAGGTCGCACCCGGACTTTGCCATGATTTCTATATACCGCTCGGTATCTTCCAGACTCGGGTCGCCTGCTGTCAGGAAACCGATGAATGCTTTGTGCCCGTCGAAGGCTTTTTCTAATTTATTCATGAATGTCCACCCCTCTGTATCTTGCCATGGCTGCTACGTCCTTGTCGCCGCGGCCGGAAATGCAAATGATCATGATGTCGTCTTTCTTCATCGTCGGTGCCAGCTTGATGGCTTCTGCGACGGCATGCGCGCTTTCGATGGCCGGAATGATGCCTTCCGTCCTTGACAGGTATTCGAAGGCGTCGACGGCTTCGTCGTCAGTGATCGGCACGTATTCAGCGCGGCCGATGTCCTTCAGGTAGGAGTGTTCGGGTCCTACGCCCGGATAGTCGAGGCCGGCGGAAACGGAGTAGACCGGTGCGATCTGTCCGTATTCATCCTGCACGAAGTAGGATTTCATGCCGTGGAAGATGCCTTCGGTCCCCATCGTGAGGGTCGCCGCATGCTTTCCTGTATGGATGCCCCTTCCTGCCGCTTCGCATCCGATGAGGCGGACGCCTTCGTCCGGGATGAAATGGTAGAAGGTGCCAATGGCGTTGCTGCCGCCTCCAACGCAGGCAAGGACAGCGGCCGGGAGTTTCCCTTCCGCTTCCAGGATCTGCGCTCTGGCTTCCTTGCTGATGATGGCCTGGAAATCGCGGACGATCATCGGGAACGGATGCGGGCCGACGGCCGATCCCATGATGTAGTAGGTGTCGTCCAGACGTCTCGTCCATTCGCGGAGCGTTTCGCTGACGGCATCCTTCAGTGTCATGGTCCCGGAGGTGACGGGATGGACCTTGGCGCCGAGGAGACGCATGCGGTAGACATTCAGTGCCTGACGCTCGGTATCTTCCTTGCCCATGAAGACTTCGCATTCCATGCCGAAGAGGGCAGCGGCCGTTGCGGCAGCTACGCCGTGCTGGCCTGCGCCGGTCTCGGCAATGATTCTTGTCTTGCCCATTCTCTTGGCAAGGAGTGCCTGGCCAAGGACGTTATTGATCTTGTGGGCGCCTGTGTGGTTGAGGTCTTCTCTCTTGAGATAGATCTTCGCTCCGCCCAGGTCTTCACTCATTTTCTTGGCATAGTAGAGGAGCGAGGGGCGGCCTGTGTAATTCCTGTTCAGGTCGTCGAGTTCCTTATTGAAATCCGGATCATTCTTGTACTTTTCATACGCTTCCTCGACCTCGAGGACTGCATTCATCAATGTTTCCGGGACATACTGTCCGCCGTGCACGCCGTAGCGTCCTTCTCTTTTCGTCATACCTTTCATCCTTTCCGCAGGCCCGACCGGGCCAAAAGACGGATTACCGCCTGTATTTTCTCTTTATCTTTCATGCCGTCCGTTTCAACGCCGCTGTTTACGTCGACCGCGAAGGGCCTTGCGATGCGTGCTGCCCGGACGATATTTTCACAATTCATGCCGCCCGCCAGAAGGAAGGGCTTCCTTACCGCTCTGGCGAGATTTGGATCGATGCGCTTTCCTGTGCCGCCTCTCTTCCCCATGACTTTCGCATCAAGGAGAAGGGCATCGGCCGGCGAATCGTTCCATGGAAGAATGTCTTCCTCGCTTCCTGCCCGGATGGCTTTCCAGACGGGAAGTCCTGTCTTTTCCTTCACTTCGCGGATCGTTTCAAAATCCTCATCCCCGTGGAGCTGGATGACGGAGAGATGGGTTTTCTTTGCAATGTCTGCTATGGTCTCTGCCGTTTCATTCACAAAGACGCCGACCGCCTTGATCCGTGGATCCAGCAAACTGATGAGGCCGGCCGCTTTATCGGGCGTCACCTTCCTCGGGCTTCTTGCAAAGATGAAGCCTGCGTAATCGGGAAGGGCATCGTTTAAGAAATCGATATCCCTTTCCCTTGAAATCCCGCAGATCTTGCACTGGACCCGTGGCTCTTCCCCGATGAACTCAGCAAGTTTTTCTGCCTTGTCCTCGGCCTTCATCATGGCTTCCCCGATGAGGAAATTTCGGATGCCGGCCGCAAGGAACTCTTCGATGTCTTCCCTCTTCTGTATGCCGCTTTCTGCAATGAAGAGGGTATCTTCGGGGACCAGCGAATGCAGCCTTGCTGCGCGGGTATTGTCGATGGAGAAATCACGGAGGTCTCGGTTATTGACGCCTATGATTCTTGCCCCTGCGAGGACGGCTCTCCGTATTTCTTCTTCCGTCCTTGTCTCCACAAGCGCCGAGAGGCCGAGGCCTTTGGCCGTCCGGATGAACCTTGTAAGCTCTTCATCCGTCAGGATCGAAACGATGAGGAGGATGGCCGAGGCGCCCAGGAGCTTGGATTCGTAGATCTGGACTTCGGATACGATGAAGTCTTTCCGAAGGATCGGAATCTGCACTGCGCGGGAGATTTTCTTCAGGTAGAGCCCGCTTCCAAGAAAGTAGTCCGGCTCGGTCAGGACGGATATGGCGGCCGCCCCTGCCCTTTCGTAGTCCCTGGCTATTTCAAGGTAGGGAAAGTGATCAGCGATGATGCCTTTGGAAGGCGATGCTTTCTTGACTTCGCAGATGATGTTCACGCCTTCTGCCCGGAGATTTCTCTCGAAGGGAAAATCATGGACGTCTTCATCAAGCGCTCTTGCTATCGCCGCTTCCCTGATGCCTTCGCCGTCAGCTTCTTCCAGGACCCTGGCCCGCCGCCTCGCGCCTTTTGCCAGTGTGTCGAGGATCATTGTGCCGCCTCCCTTGAGAGTCTGATGAAGCGTTCCATGAAGGCAAGGGCTTTGCCGCTGTCGATGAGGTCCGCTGCCTTCTGGATGCCTTCAGCAAGGGACATGCCCTCTGCAAGGTGGAAGCTCATGCCAGCATTCAGGAGAACTGCATTTCTCTTCGGTCCCTTTTCTCCGGAGAGGACGGTTCTTGTGATTTCTGCATTTTCCCGGCTGTCCCCGCCCTTGAGGTCGCCCGGATGCGCAAGCTCCATGCCGTAGTCACGGGGATCTAATAGGTACTTCTGGAAGAGGCCGTTCTTGAATTCGCAGACGAGCGTCCTGTCGCAGGCGGTGATTTCGTCCAGCCCGTCCATGCCGTAGACGACAGCGCCTCTCTTGACGCCCAGGTTCGAAAGGACTTTAGCCATCGGTTCGACGAGCTTTTCTTCATAGACGCCCATGAGCTGCATCGTCGCGCCGGCCGGATTTCCAAGCGGTCCCAGGATGTTGAACACGGTGCGGAAACCGAGGGCTTTCCTGACCGGGGCCGCATACTTCATGGAACTGTGGTAGACGGGAGCAAACATGAAGCACATGCCTGCTTTCTTCAAAAGCTCGGTGTTTTCCTTGCCGGTCAAAGCCAGGTTGACACCGAGCGCTTCGAGGCAGTCCGCCGCGCCGCAGCGGGAGGAAACGCTCCTGTTGCCATGCTTGGCGACGGCGACGCCACCGGATGCGATGACGAAGCCGGATGTGGTGGAAATATTGAAGGTGTCTGCTCCGTCTCCCCCGGTCCCTACGATTTCAAAGACTTCTCCTTCATGGGAGACCGGCACGCATGCGTCTCTCATGGCTCTGGCAAATCCTGTAATTTCCCCGACGGTCTCGCCTTTCAGTGAAAGAGCAGCAAGGAAGGCGCCGATCTGCGCTTCCGATGCTTTCCCGCTCATGATTTCCCCCATGGATTCTCTCGCTGTTTCAAATGGCAGTTCGCTGCCCTTTACGATGGTTTTGATTGCTTCCTGTATCATGATAGATTCCCCCTGATTCACTCATTCACTGCTGTAAGAAATTGCTAAGTATCGTTCCGCCCTTTGGCGTCAATATGGATTCCGGATGAAACTGGACGCCGTAGACTTTTCTTTTGCTGTCTTCGACGGCCATCACCTCGCCGTCATCGGAAACGGCTGTCACCGTGAGGTCTCCCGCAATCGTTTCCGGGTCGATTGCAAGAGAGTGGTATCTGGCCCCTTCGAAGGATGTCCCGAGCCCTTCAAAGAGCGGCGTTTCTTTGATGACTTCTATGTCTGAGGATTTCCCGTGAAGGATTTCCCGAGCGCTTATGACCTTTGCCCCGTAGACTTCGCCGATCGCCTGATGGCCTAGGCAGACGCCTAATATCGGGATTTTTCCCCTGAGCTTTTCAATCACTTCTTCGTAGACGCCTGCATTTTCCGGCCGCCCCGTTCCCGGTGAAAGGATGATGTGGGAAGGATTGAGATTTTCTATTTCCTTCACGGTGAGCTCGTCGCTCCGGATGACTTTGATGTCCGAAGAAAGGCTTCCTACGAGCTGGTAGAGGTTGAAGGAAAAGCTGTCGTAATGGTCAATGAGTAAAATCATAATCCCCCGCCTCCTGTCCTTTCCTGACTGCTTCAATCATGGCTTCTGCCTTGTTCCTTGTTTCCCTGTATTCGCTCTTCGGAACGCTGTCCTTGACGATGCCTGCGCCGGCTCTCACGAATACCCGTCCCCCTTTGGCGGCTGCCATGCGGATGCCGATGCACATGTCCATATTTCCTGTGAGGCTCAGGTATCCGACGGCGCCTGCGTAGACGCCTCTAGGCGATTTCTCCATCCCGTGGAGGATTTCCATCGCCTTGATCTTTGGCGCTCCTGACATCGTGCCTGCCGGAAGCGCGGCGGCCAGGGCATCGAGCGCATCCTTTCCTTCCTGGATCTTCCCCGTGACCAAGGAGCAGAGGTGCATCACGTGGGAGAAGCGCTTCACTTTCCGAAGCTCCCTCACCCTGACGGATCCGAAGCGGCTGATCTTTCCGATATCGTTCCTTCCTAGGTCGACCAGCATATTGTGCTCGGCAAGTTCCTTCTTGTCACTGACCAGCCTTTCTTCGAGTGCTTCGTCTTCCTCGTCTGTCTTTCCCCTTGGCATCGTGCCTGCGATCGGGAAGGTTTCAAGCTCGCCGCCCGTCAGCTTGATGAGCGTCTCGGGCGATGCACCGGCGAGCTCTATGTCATGGCCTGAAAGGTAGAACATGTAGGGCGAAGGATTGATTGTCCGAAGCACCCGGTAAGCATTGAGGAGGCTTCCTTCAAAAGCGGCGCTCCTGCCGTTGGAAAGGACGGCCTGGAAAATGTCTCCGTCATGGATCCGCTGCTGGATTTCTCTGACGAGCGCTTCGTACTCTTCTTCGGCGAACTCGTCTTTGAAATCGCTGAGGAGCTTTCCTTCCGGAATGTCCGCTTCCTTTCCATAAGCGATGAGCTCTGCCATTTCATCGAGCTCCCTCACCGCTTTTTCGTAATTCGTCTCGATCTCGCTCGTGTCGACGTTTGTGATGAGGATGATCGTTTTCCTGTAATGGTCGAATGCGATGACCTTGTCAAAAAGCATGAGGTCCGCATCGTTGAAGGAAATATCCGGTTCCTTTTCCTCCTTGAAATAGAGTTTCTTCTCCGAGTACCTCGCGTACTCATAGGCGAAGTATCCGACAAGCCCGCCGGTAAATGTTGGCATGCCCGGGATTTCCGGAGAGTGGTATTCGTGAAGGACTTTCCTGATGACGGAGGCCGGGTCGTCTGTCTCAAATGTTTCTGTGACGGCGCCCTTGACGGTCATCTTTCCGTTCTTCACGAAGAGCTCAAGCTTTGGATCATATCCCAGAAAGGAATAGCGTCCCCATCGCTCGGTATTGTCCGCGCTTTCGAAGAGGAATGCTGTCCTGCTGACTTTCTTCAGGACTCTCAATGTCCCGATGACAGTGCGGACATCTGCGAAGATTTCCTTAGCGATCGGAACTCTTCTGTAGTCTTTCGCATAGGCTTTGATTCTTTCCAACTGTTCCATCCTGTTTCTCCTTTCCGCTTCCGGATAACAAAAAAGACCCGCCCTCGACAAAAGTAAATTTGTCAAGGACGGGTCTCTATTTCAAAGTCCGGATGCCCGGTACTCATTCATATACACTCGCGGTACCACCTTAATTGGATTTCTCCCTCTTTCGCAGGGTACTAACATACCCCTCATCAATAACGCAGATGATGCGTCGCTGAATACTAGGGATTTCTCCTTTTGACAGCGCCCTCGGCGGTCCATTTAACGGGCTGCGTACTGCGGGTTCCCATTAATCCCCGCTCTCTGGAAGTGCATTTCCTGTTTTTATCTCCGCCTCACCGGTTTGTAAGGTCTTTATTCAGTTTCTTAAGTGATTTCCTTAAGTTGGTTATAATATTACGCTCAACGCAAATGCTTGTCAAGAAAAATTTTTGTAAAGAAATAATTCAGTCCCTCTGGATCCTGCGGAAACGGCGGTGCGGATGATAGAGCTGCCAGTGGTAATGAATGGCAAAAAAACGGAGGAGCAGGACGAAGGCAAAGGAAATCCAGGAGGCGAGCGGCGTGCCCAATGGCTCTCTCAAAGCGCAGAGGAGAAGGCCGCCTGCAATCGATGCGATGGCATAGACGTCCATGTAAAGGACGACGGGCATGCGGCGCGCCATCATATCGCGGATGATGCCGCCTCCGACAGCGGTGATGAGCCCCAGCATAACGGGAAGGACGATGTCGTAGCCAGGATAGCGGTAGAACACAGTGAGCGCCCCTGTCACGGTGAAAGCGGCAAGGCCGATCGTATCGGACAAGTGGTACAGGATCGTGATGACCCATTTCCCTCTCTTCGGGATGCGGAAAAGAGGATAGCCGAAGCCGACGACAAGCGCCGTCACGATCGACACGATGAGCCCTTCCGGAGAACGGAGGACTGATGGCGGCGTGATGCCACAGAGGACATCGCGGATCATTCCCCCGCCGACCGCCGTCATGACGGAGAGCACCGTGATGCCGAAAATATCCATTCTTTTGTAGAGCCCGACAGCAGCGCCGGAAAAAGCAAAGGCAATCGTCCCTGCCATTTCGAAAATCAGCCAGGTAGTAATCATGATGTCCTCCTTCCACGAGAATTTATTTTTCATTATACATCAGGCGGCGGAAAAAGCATAAAAAAGAGCCGTGAAAATGACGGATCATTTCACAGCTCTTTTTTTGTTTTGCACCTTTTGTCCGGTTCGAAGAGTTTCATCGTCCGTTATGGGAATTAACTCTATTCCCGCCAACTATAGCAGGATGTAGGTAATGTTGTAGCAGAGGGTTACGAAGAGGTTGGAGAGCGGGCTCAGGAATTTGTTGGCAACTCCGGAGAATACAACGACCATGAGGATGATGAAGCCGTATTGTGCGTTGAAGTTTTCAAATTTCCAGGAGAGTTCGCCAGGAAGAAGCATGCTGACGACTTTGGAGCCGTCGAGCGGCGGGACCGGGATGAGGTTGAAGAAGGCGAACCATACGTTGTAAAGCATGATCCAGTAAAGGAACTGGTATCCGCCCATGCCGAGCATGCCGAATCTCTGCAAGAGCCCCATGAGAAAGATGGAAATGAAGCAGAGAAGAAGGTTGCCGCCGGGGCCTGCCAGGGATACTTTGAGGACGCCGGAGCGGTAGTTTTTGTAATAGCGCGGGTCGATCATGACGGGCTTCGCCCAGCCAAATCCGCAGAGGACAAGCAGCAGCGTGCCCACAGCATCAAGGTGCGCCAGCGGGTTCATCGTCAGACGGCCCGTGGCAGAAGGCGTGGGATCTCCGAGCGAGTCGGATACAACGGCGTGCGCGTATTCATGGAAGGAGAGCGCCAGAAGAAGCGCTGGTACGCGGTAGATCAGCGTAGACAGGTCAAGAAAATCGAACATAAGTGTACTCCTTTGGAGAATGCATCATTCAATGGTAAATCATTCTTATTATATCATGAATGAAACCGCCCCGCCGATTGTCACTTCAGGATATTCATGAAGACCATGAGGACGGATGCATTCAGGAAATCGACGACGAAAGCGCCGATGAGCGGAATGACGAAGTAAGCGGTATGCGCCGGGCCGAATCTTTCGCACATGGCGTTCATATTCGCGATGGCGTTCGGTGTGGCACCAAGGCCGAAGCCGCAGCTGCCGGATGCCATGACGGCTGCTTCGTAATTTCTTCCCATGACGCGGAAGATGACGAAGTAAGCGAAGAGGCCCATGATGGAAACCTGCACGATGAGCGTTGCAATCAGCGGAATAGCAAGGTCTGCCAGCTGCCAGAGTTTCAGGCTCATGAGCGCACAGGAAAGGAATACGTTCAGGCAGATGCCGCCAAGGACTTCACTTTCCCTCTGGTAGCATCCGAAAAGCCCGGTCATGTCGGAAATATTCCTGATGACGGCAGCAACGAGCATGGCACCGATGTATCCCGGGAATACGAGACCGATATTGATGAAGAACTGGCTGACATATGTGCCAAGTCCCATGGCAAGGAGGAGCTGTCCGAAAGCGTACATGAAGCGGTCCATATTGAGGTAAGCGGCTGCATCATCACCTTCGATTTCATGTTCCGTGCGGTTTTCCGGGACTTCATCTCCGTTTTCATCTTCATCGGATTTCAGATGGAAGCGACGGATCAAAAGCTCTCCGACCGGGCCGCCAAGGAAACTCCCCGAGACAAGGCCGAAGGTAGCGGCAGCAAAAGCAATCGTTGTCGCATCCTTAAGACCCAGTGCTTCAAGGACAGGACCGAAGGAGCCGGATGTGCCGTGACCGCCGACAAGCGGTATCGAACCATCTGCAAGACCCATGAGCGGATTCAGCGAGAAGGCATTGGCAAAAGTGACACCGACCAGATCCTGAATGACAATCAGGAGGAAGACAAGAAAGGCCATCTTGACGACAAGGAGTCCGCCCTTCTTGATGAGACGGATGCTTGCCATGTAGCCGATACTGGTGAAGAAGAGCATCATGCACCAGTTCTGCATGACGGTATCCTGCGAATAGTTCCAGATGCCCTGCGTGTAAAGGATGCAGTTCACGATCGAGAAAATCGTCCCGCCGATGACAGGCGCAGGAATGCAGTATTTCCTGAAAATGCTGACCCTGTCCTTCAGGAAGCTTCCCAGGAAGAAGACGGCGACAGCGGCTGCCAGCGTCTGGTACAAATTAAGTTCTATTGTCATAGTATTCCTTCTTTCTATGATAAGTTGTATTTGCTATGCACATTTTGCAAGTATAGCCTAAATAAGAATGATTTGCAAGCATCAGTGCCGGATGGCGGGAGCGGTGCGAAGGCGCCCCGGGTATAAAAAGCAATAAAAAAGGAGGCCCTTCCGAGTCTCCTTATAAATTGTAAAACAGCGTGGATGATCATTCATCTACGGGGTGAAGGCCCTGGACTTCTTCCATGACCTGATGTGTCGTAAGGCGGCCGAATGCGGAAACTTCACGGATGAAGTCCGCTCTGGATTTTTCGCTGTGGAAGTGCGCATCAAGAAAGAAGCGGTATGCGCCGTCCACGCGGTAGCAGTGGAAAATATGGTATTCTGTATGTTTCATGAATTCGAGGAAGCCTTCCCTCGTCTTCTCATCTGTCACGAGCTCGAAGACGCAGTGGATCGTGTAGCCGAAGAGCGGACAGTTCACGTTCACCGTGTAGCGCTCCACGACGCCCAAGTCCTGCAGCCTTGCAATGCGGTTCTTCACGGCCTGGCTCGTCATGAAGACTTCCTTGCCCAGCTCTGTCATAGAAATGCGTCCGTTCTTTCGAAGGGCGTGGATGATTTTCATATCCGTATCATCCAGTTCCTTCGGAATCATCTCCCACATAGTTTCCTCCCCAGGTCACTAAAAAAACCGCGGCACGAAGCCGCGGCTCTTGATTACCTTAATCCGAAGACTCTTGCCAGAATTCCGACTCGTCTTGTCTTGCGGGCTGTCTCTGCCCATACCGCCGTCTGATGATCGGCGGCTCTTACTTTATATTCACGGTATTCACGGTAGGTTTCCATATTGACCAGAATGGTGCAGCAGCGGCTGCCGCCATAACGGAGACGAAAAAGTCTTTCATCCGATGCCGGCGGAATTTCAAGGCCCTTTTCTTCCATTTCCAGAAGAGAGGCTGCCAGAGCTTCCCTTGCCTTTAGAACTGCTTCCTCAGCGGTGCGCCCCTGCGCCTGACATCCATTCAGATCCGGGAATATGACAGAGAAAATTCCTCCTTTTGCATCATGCTTGACTATTGCAGGATAGAAATATTCCATCACAAATCCCCTTTCCAGTGAATACGTTGACGTTCTCTTTACACCGTTATTATTTTATACCATTTGGCTCGATAGTTCCAATACAAATTACGGTTTTTTCGATAAAATTTTGTTACAACTCTGAATTTTTTTAATCTTTCTTTCTCGTTATCGAAGAATATAAATACAGATTTAAGGATTTTAACCCGTTTTTGTCAAGACATGGAAAAAAGGCTGCGGCAAAATGTTTTTGCATTTTGTCACAGCCCCTTCTGATTACAGGTCGAGGTTCGTTACATCCTTGGCGTGTTCTTCAATGAAGAGACGTCTTGGTTCTACTTTGTCGCCCATGAGGATGGTGAAGAGGCGGTCTGCTTCTACAGCATCGGTCAATTCGACTTTCAGCATGACGCGCTGTTCCGGGTTCATGGTGGTGTCCCAGAGCTGTTCCGGGTTCATTTCGCCAAGACCTTTGTAACGCTGGATGGCGCATCCGTCGATGCCGATCTTTGCGAGAAGCTTGTTCTGTTCATCGTCGTCATAGGTATAGTATTTCTGACGGCCTTTACGTACCTGGTACAGCGGAGGCTGAGCGATGTAGACATGACCTTCAGTGATGAGCGGTTTCATGTAGCGGTAGAAGAATGTCAGAAGCAGTGTTCTGATATGAGCGCCGTCGACATCGGCATCGGTCATGATGATAATCTTGTAGTAACGGAGTTTCTTGATATCGAAGTCTTCGCCTACGCCGGTGCCAAAGGCAGTGACCATGGTACGGATGGCGTCGGAATTCAGGACTCTGTCAAGGCGTGCCTTTTCGACGTTCAGGATCTTGCCGCGGAGCGGAAGGATAGCCTGGAAACGGCGGTCACGGCCGGTCTTTGCAGATCCGCCTGCGGAGTCACCTTCGACGATGTAGATTTCAAGGAAGCGCGGATCTTTTTCCGTGCAGTCGGCCAGCTTGCCCGGGAGGCTGGATACTTCAAGCGCATTCTTTCTGCGGGTGAGTTCTCTTGCTCTCTTGGCTGCTTCCCTGGCGCGGGATGCGGTGATGCCCTTTTCAATGACAGCGCGTGCTTCCTGCGGATGTTCTTCCAGGTATGTCTTCAAGCCTTCGGAAACAATGTTGTCGACGATGCCCTTGACTTCAAGATTGCCCAGCTTCGTCTTCGTCTGGCCTTCGAACTGCGGGTTCGGAACCTTGACGGAAATGACGCAGGTCAAACCTTCTCTGACGTCGTCGCCGGACAGGTTGTCTTCGTTCGGCTTCAGGAAATTGTTCTTTCTAGCATAATCATTGATGACACGGGTGAGCGCAGCTCTAAAGCCTGCCAGGTGCATGCCGCCTTCGACGGTATTGATGTCGTTAACGAAGGTGTACATGTTTTCCGTGTACCCGGTCTGGTACTGCATGGCAATGTCGACAATGACCTTGTCCTTTTCGCCTTCAAATGCAATAACGGATGGATCGACGAGGTCCTTGCCTTCGTTCAGGAACTGGACGAATTCGGCGATGCCGCCGGCATAGTGGAACTGTTCGCTTCTGACAGCGCCGTCTCTGTGGTCTTCCAGAGTAATGACGAGGCCCTTGTTCAGGAAGGCCAGCTCTCTCATGCGGACCTTCAGTGTGTCATAGTCGAAGTCGACGCCTTCCTTGAAGATTTCAGCGTCCGGCTTGAAGGTGACGCTTGTGCCTGTTTCATCTGTCTTGCCATAGGTCTTCATCGGCTGGGTCACAATCCCGCGGGACAGTTTCATTTCATGGAACTCGCCCTCTCTCTTGACGACGACCTTCATCCATTCGGACAAAGCGTTGACGACAGAAATACCGACGCCGTGCAGGCCGCCGGAAATCGGGTAGCCGTCGCCGCCGAATTTGCCGCCTGCGTGGAGGACTGTCAGTACGACTTCCATGGCGGGCTTTCCTGTTTCGTGCATGCCAGTCGGGATGCCGCGGCCGTTATCGGTAACGGTGCAGCTGCCGTCGTCATTCAGGACGACTTCGATGTGCGTGCAGTAGCCTGCCAGCGCTTCATCAATACTGTTGTCGACGACTTCGTAGACCAGATGATGCAGGCCGCGTGCCGATGTGGAGCCGATGTACATGCCAGGACGCATGCGAACCGCTTCCAGTCCTTCCAGTACTCGTATATCCTTGGCGCCGTAATCGCTCTTGCCGTTCTCTTCGGCGTGCCGGTCCTGAATTTCATGAATGTCTTCAGCCATACAACTCTCCTTCACATAAAAACGCAGCGGCCTATAATGATGCACCACTGCCAACAGATATCCTATATTTTTCTGATATACAGCTTGTGTAATTATTATACCATATTTTAAGAAATACCGCACTCAGAGACTTTGGAAAGGCATCAGGAAAGATATTTCCCTTTTTATCCTTCGATTGGCAGGAAAAAGCCTTTTAAAATCATCAGGGGCCATTTCTTCCCATTTTTCCCTTTTCTTTTCCTATGATACAATAAAGAACAGAATATCTACGGGAAATATCCCGTTTTCAGGGAAGGAATACAATGAAACGACTTTTCATGCTTATCGTTCTGGCCTGCGCCGTCTACTGGGGTTTCTCTCAGGGAAGCGGCATCGAGAAGTACATTCCGGCCAGTCTTACAGGAAGCGCGCCCAAAGCGGCTTCTTCTGCGCCTTCATCCGCCAAGAAGGATGACTCCCTCTACGGCGAGGTGACGGACATGGTTTCCACCTTCGCATCCGGCGTGACAGGAACAACGGATTCCGGCAAGGTCACAGTCAATAAATCCAAGGACGCACCGAATGCAACGGTCGCCAAGGAGCAGGACATCCAGACGCTCCGCCAGGAATACCACGACCTCACGAATTTCAAGGAAGCACTCGAATCCCGCGTCCACCGCGAGAACTTCGTTCCATTCAAGGACATCCCGCAGTACCTCATCGACGGTGTCGTTGCGACCGAAGACCGCCGCTTCTATGACCATGGCGCCATGGATCCGATCGGCGTCGCCCGCGCGATGGTGACGAACTACATGGCAGGCGAAACGCTCGAAGGCGGCAGCACGATCGACCAGCAGACGGTCAAGAACATTTTCCTCTCGCCGGAGCGCACAATGAGCCGCAAGATCGAAGAGCTCGCCCTTGCCGTCCAGCTTGACCGCTACTACACGAAGCAGGAAATCCTTGAGCTCTACCTCAATACCATTTACTTCGGTCACGGGGCATACGGCCTCAGGGAAGCCAGCCACACGTACTTTGGCAAGGAGCCGAAGGAGCTCGACCTTTCCCAGTGCGCCATGCTTGCAGGACTTCCGCAGGCGCCTTCTGCCTATGATCCCATCGATCACCCCAAGGCCGGCACCGAGCGCATGACCGTCGTCCTGACGCTCATGGCGCAGGAAGGCTACATCACGCACGAGCAGGCAGCGCATGCCGCCGCCAACTTATGGCTTCGCTAAGGGAAACTTCTTCCCGCGGCTTTTGAAAGCCTCTTCTATGAAACGACCGATCATACTCCACCGTTCAGCACTTTTCTGGTACCCGAAGGAAATCTCGTACTTCCCGTCCTCGAAGGTGATGCGGTGGAGTTTTTTTTGCGCGCTTCTCGGAAGGAGCTTCTCCGCCAGACTTTCGGGGCAGAAGTAAGCGCCGGCCCCGTCCACGCAGAGCTTCAGCATCGTGCCCATGCTTTCCGACTCGACAGCAATGACGGGATCGATAGCGGCGTCCCTGAAAAGGCGGCGTGCAAGAGCCCCCGTGATGTCGCTCTCGCTGTTCAAGAGGAAGGGACATTCGGCAAAGGATTCAGGAAGCTCCCTGTTTCTTTCAGAAAGGGAAGAGCGGATTTCTTCCTTCTTCTCTCCCCAGAGCGCCTCCGCCAGATCATCGGAGAGGTAGAGGACGGAATACTCTTCGGCAAAGGGAATACATGCGATGCCGGGAAGCGCTTCCGGCGCACGGGCGAGGACGAGGTCGATCTCATCTCTTGCCAGTGCTGTCCAGAGCATGTCATTTGCCATTTCGACAAGGCGGATGCGGATGCCCGGACAGGATTTCCGGAAGGATTCAATGACGGGCGTAAGGACGACCTGCCCTCTTGAAGGAGCAACGCCGATCCGAAGCGTCCCCCTCCCCATGCCGGCCGCATCGGTCAGCTCTCTTTCAAGCGCCATTTCATTTCTGCGGATGATCCTGGCATAGCGGTAGAAGACGCGGCCTGCGTCCGTCAGCTCAAGCGGCACATGGCGGATGAAGAGTTTGGCGCCTGATTCCTTCTCAAGCCCTGCCACATGCGCGGAAAGTGTCTGCTGCGTCACGTGGAGCTTTTCCGCTGCTTTCGTGAAGCTCCCTTCTTCGGCCAGCACGACGAAGTATTTCATGGATAGAAAATTCATAGGCCCTCTTGTTACAACTATATACTTGTATTATAAACAAGAATTAACAGTTTTTAAATGGTTATGCGCCTTATTATAATTAAAGACAGATAAAGAAAAAATAACGGAACTCGGAAGGCCCGGTCTCCGGGCGCATGTGAGGCGGTATGCATTTTGGCAAAGGTATGGAAAATTCTCATCGGTCCGGCATCATTCTTCTTGTCGGCTTTTCTTCTTTGGGGCACGTTCACGCCCGCGGCCTCGTTCGCCATCGCAACGGCCGTCTGGATGGCGCTCTGGTGGATCATCAGGCCTGTATCTATTTACGTCACAGCCTTCGTGCCGATCGTCGTCAATGCCTTCTTCAACCTGATCTCGAATTCCCACGTCATCAGCCAGTACTTTTCGGAAATCGCCGTCTTGCTCTTGGGATCCGATCTCATCTGTCTGACATGGACGACGACGGGCCTCGACAAGCGCGTGTCGGTCAAAGCGCTCTGCTTCATCGGGACTTCGATGAAAAACCAGATTTTCGTCTGGTTCCTCGCATCGACCGTCCTTTCCATTTTCCTTCCAAACGTCGTCGTGGCCGCTATCTTCTGTCCGATTGCCGTCGCCATGCTGCGCTCGCTCGGCGAGGATGACGTGACGGAAAGCCGCATGGCGCTCCCGATCCTGCTTGCCATCGGCTGGGGAAGCGGTATCGGCGGTTTCGGCTCGCCGATCGGATCCTCTGCGAACCTTGTCGCCGTTTCCTACATCGAAAAGCTGACCGGCCATGAATTCATGTACTATGACTGGGTCATCCGTTTCCTTCCGCTCCTTGCGATCGTCTTCCTCCTGAACCTCATCTTCCTCTGGCTCATCCCGGCTCCGGCCAAGGACCTTCCGGGGACGCGCGCCTACTTCCGTGAAATGTACAGCAAGTTCGGCACCATGAAAAGGGGGCGAGAAGATCGGCCTTTACCTCTTTATATTAGCGACCGCCCTCGCCTTCATCCGTCCGCTCTTCGCTTCATCCCTTCCTGCCATGAAGCCTGCTTACGTCTTCCTCGTCATCGGCATGCTGATGTTCTTCCTGCGTGATGAAAATGGCAAGACGATGCTCGACTGGCAGTACGCAGAAAGCCACGCCATGTGAGGCATGATTTTCCTCTTCGCAAGTGGTCTTGCTTTGGGCCGTCTCGTCATTGAAACGGGCGCCATCGACCGCCTCGCTGTCATCATCGTAGGCCTCCAGCTTCCGCCAGGACTCATGACCATGGCTATTTCCTGTACCTTCGCCTGCTTCCTCTCCGAACTTTCGAGCAACACGGCCGCCGCTTCGATTTCCATCCCTGTCGTGACCGGCATCACAGGCGTCATGGGCGTCGACCCCATCCCGTATATCCTGGGGACCATCGTTGCCGCCAACTGCGCATACATTCTCCCCGTTTCCACAAGAGCGATTCCAGTCGGCTACGGTTTGAATCCATCGCTGCAGATCAAGTACGGCATCCGCCTTTCCATCCTGACCTGCGCGACGACCATCATCATCTGCACGCTCTTCATGAATTATTCGCCGCTCTTCAACGAGCTGTAAATTTGCCCTCCCAATAGAAAAAAAGGCTGTAGAAATGTGCGATCATTTCTACAGCCTCTTTTTCTATTGGAATATTCGATTGGAGGATTATCCCACCCAAGTGTTTCGGGGCTTATAGGACATTTCGTGTTGGTTTTAATGTTGATGGAACCCGTATTTATCGGGATCCATCGGCATTTTAAGATTTTCAGTGATTCTTAAAGGGTGGACAAAACGTGTTG